>Ga0256829_1000156_pt1 | contig 87029 bp, 89 predicted proteins | sample 131447metaG_FD_185979 | JGI IMG/M metagenome (GOLD analysis project Ga0256829, IMG submission 185979) | Hydrothermal vent microbial communities from Lau Basin, Pacific Ocean - 131-447 | ecosystem: Environmental > Aquatic > Marine > Hydrothermal vents | place: Pacific Ocean: Lau Basin | collected... | reverse complement strand
ACAGCATCCTATGCCACATTTCTTTACCTTTACTACACTTGCCTATCCTTGAACCGTTGCTATACTTTATTGGTGCATTATGCATGGCTTAACCTTGACGTGTTTTTAGGTTAACATATATTATTGAAAATATCGTATTCTTTAGACTTTTCCTCATTGCTCTGAATACCTTTAAATAAAGCTTAAAAATTCTACGCCTTAAACCACTTATTTTTAATCATCTTAACCGTATCACTTGCGACTTTCTTAATTTTCAAGGATGGTGGTGCTTTGCTTTTCATAAGCATGGAGTGGTACCCCAAAAATATGCTGCCTTAATAATAATGTTAGCTATCTTTCACCTAATATCAAGTTTCTTTTTCTTTAGCCTTCTCAGGATTTTTTCTTAATCCTAGACTTTCCATAAATCTTATCATACCTTTCTGTATCCTCTTAATACCTGGGCCAAGCTTCTCTACATTTATTTCAAAGAGGTAGGTAACGCCATCGGCTAAGGTTGCTACATTGTTTTATTAACGTCAACGGCAAGTATCCCGTAGGCTTATTTAACTACTTTGGCAAAGGCGATGTTATGCAAAAACAAACTTATAAAAACCTATTGTAGCTGTATTATAGTACAATGCCTTAAATAAACCTATGCAGGAAATCTTATGAAGGGATTGCAATGCTAGACGAACCTTCATGGATTTTACATAAAGAAAGACCTAAGGCAATAGTTTATGCTATCATAGAGCTAACAGGCTCTGATGATATAGATACTATAATCAAGACACTAAGGAAGGTATCAAATAATAACTCTTGGATAGGAAAGATCTCCTTCTACCTCTCTAAGAATAAGGAGGAAGTTACAAAAATAATAGAAAGCATAAAAATTGGTGAGAAACCTAATGAGTCTTTTGTCACTGAGGTAATGAATTTATTAAATCATCTTTAATCTATACACAAAAAATTATAGAGGAATACATAGAACGATATAAAGCTATTTTTATGATTTCTAAGCCAGGCCTAACGCTTAAAGAGTTCCCTCGACTTCTCTTCTAAGAAATTCTCGAGTATTTCGACAGCTTTTTTCCTAATATCGCCTATTCTATTTTTAAGCGTTATGTGGTCATCCATATCATCAGAATAGATATAAACATAGAGTACAGGTATGTAACCGGTTTGCACGAGTCCCTTTATATACATAGATTCCTTCCAATTAAATATATCAGATGTTTCCATGATTTTCTGTTCACTTATTATTTCTTCTTCATAGAAATCTATTTTAGCCGATGGCACAGAAGTGCTTTCTTTTATCTCCTCTTCAATGCCATGCTTATCTATACCCTTTATCAATTTTTTCAGATTCTCGCTGTGAGTAGGTATACCTCTTTTTTCAAGTATATGCGAAGCCATTATCATAACTTGCTCAGGCCTCTTAATTATTGAAAGTGGTAATAGCTCCCTTTGACTCAGTAGGCTTAAGGCCCACCTTCTTAGTAGTTTGGATCCTTTATTTAACGATATCTTTACCATGGTATCGAATTCATTGTCGTCAAAGTAATATAAATTCTCGGCAATAGCCTCAGATAATTTCTTTGGATCTAGAAAACCCGCCACGTCTATATCGCCATATATGTCTAGCTTTACCTTATTCCATTCATCTACCAATCCATAAATAAATTTTTCGACTGACCTTCCAACAGCTATTGACTTGTGGTGATAATAGACAGATTTATACATCTTATACCTAGCATCGAATATGTCCTCAAGGGTTGGTACGCTTTTCATATCCAAAGTTAAATAGAGCTTATCCGTTTCTTTCTCATATCCAAGTTTAATGCCATAGACAAGCCTATCTATATCAATATTCCCATAGACGATACCCGTGGCCATTGCATCCCTTTGCAAATAATCCAGCCTATCGGCATCAACTATTTCGTTAGAAATCACCCCCCTAATTATGTTAGCTGCATCTTTCGTCAAGCCTAATTCCTCTAAAGTACTGCAACCTCTTTTACACACAATCTTTGGAAAAAGGGAAGAAAGGGAAGCTTCTATTAGCAGGTCTAAATTTTCTAGAGGGACCTCACCTGCCATTTCTATTAATTTTTCAGTAAAATAGTATGTATAGAATTCATGCAGCTTCAGACCAAAGTCAACAGCCTTATAATAAATATCTGTCAACCTTTCGGCTACTTCATCCTCGATTAATGTGTCTTCCTTGGAATATGCTAAGACATTATTTATCCCTGGCTCTACCATGTGGCTCAAAGCTAGGTGCCCAATATCATGCAATAGCCCTGTTAATCTAGCTACCTGTATAAATGATCTATAAGCCTTTTCATTACAGCTATTAAACATTGCGGCACATAGCTTTGAATTCTTTTCAGAAAGTGCATCGTCTAAAAGTTTGTTTGCTATCCTAGATGCTATATGCATGCAGCCCAAGGAATGCTCAAGCCTAGTGTGTTTTGCTGAAGGAAAGACCAGATAATTTGCGCCAAGCTGCTTAATGTTATGCAACCTTCTGAAGAAAGGAGTCTGAAGTAGCCAATATTCGGCTTTATTGATAGGAATAAAGCCATGAACATTATCTAAGAGCATCGCCTTATATGGATAGAGGCCAATGTTTTCATTGTCCTTTAGCAATAGTCAAACACCATTGTTCCTATGCCAATTAAGATTTATATATTTTAACATTAAATAAAATATAAATTAATTTTTAAGCATTTAATATGATAAAAGCCTATGTCAGGTTCTCTTTTTCTAACTCTTTTTTATACTGTCCAGTTATTGATGTGTCGGTTGGATCTATTCCCTTTATTTTTGCTAAATATACTGAAACATATCCGGCAAGTAACGAACCCTGCATAAGCCTTGAGAAGAGCGCGTTGCCTCTTGGACTCACTATAACGACTTTCTTATCTTGTACCCTATAGGTTTTGGCTAGGAAATCTGTTAGTATGGAGCATAGCTTACTTTCTTTTGAGCTAAGCAAGATAAATGCTATTTTATTGCTTTGCCTTATTTGCCAAGACACAAGGTCGTTATGAGCTGATTCTGGATATGCCTCGGTCTTCGCTATTGCCTTTGTGTTTTCACTAAACTCCTGCCTCCACCTATTCGCAAGTATATCATATTCTCCACAGCCAGATATTATGTAAAGGTTTTCATCGGCTATGTCACTAGCAATGCCTAGCCCCTCCCCCCTTGAGGTGCTTTTTAAAATGTTTACTGCATCATTAATATCATCTTCAGATATTATATTAATTCCATGCCTCTTAATAACACCTAGCGTTGCTGATACCAATAACCCTATTGCAGTTCTCGGGTAGTAGTTCTTGTCTATTAACGCGAGGGGGCTATTTTTTTCCATTGCAATCTTTTCTAACTTTCCACCACTCGTCACAGCAGCAACCCTGGAACCTCTATGGTACGCCTCCCTAACACATGAAAGGGTTTCATGAGTGTTGCCAGAGTAACTTATTCCTATTACTAAGTAGCTGCCATCGACCCAATTGGGCAATTTTTCTCCCTTAATAATTTCTATTGGTGTATTAACTCCTGAACCTATAGCTAGCGCCTTTATATAATCGCCTGTCACACCACTACCTCCCATGCCACACAAGGCTATCCTTTTAGCGCCTTCTGTTGGAGTAATCGATAAGCCTACCTCATACCCCTTCTTTATCTGATAGGGAAAAGTATCGTATAGAGAAAGTATTTCATCCACTTTTTCTGATATACCCTGCATTTTTTCACCTATGCTACATAATGGTATTTCCCATATATAAATAAAGAAGGCTTACATCTACCTAAAAATTTTGCTTAAAGCCACGATAACCGACAATTGTTAGCAGGTCCCATAACTTGGTGCGTGATAGCAATCAATCCTTCGCCAAGCACAAGAAATGAGGAAAATTTTCAGAAACGCTACCAATTAATATATATACATGATAATAGACACTTTGCCAAGGTGCCGTATATGCATAATGCAATATTAGTGACAAATGATGACGGCATTAATAGTATTGGATTGAAGGCTATTGTTGATGAGCTGAATAAAAATGAATTTGACGTGTATGTAGTTGCACCAAGTACTCAGGTAAGCGGATCTGGTAAGTCCCACACCTTTCATGTAAAAGTTTCGCCGTTTAACATGAAAAACGCAGTGAAGTCTTGGGCAGTTGATGGAAGGCCAGCAGATGCTGTAGCAATAGCCATTAAGCACTTGCTGAAAGGAGTAGATGTAAAAATTATTGTTTCGGGCATAAACATAGGTCCCAACATAGGTACAATGGATTTTTTTACAAGTGGCACAATAGGTGCTGCCTTAGAAGGCGTGCTTTTTGGAAAAAAGTCAATAGCTATAAGCCTTGGAATATTAAGAGGTATAAGAAGTCCGGCTCAAGTAGACCTTCTTTATAACGCATCAAGGATTGCAGGAAAGATAGTTAAAATGATGTTAAGTGAGATGCTTAATAACAATGCAGTTGACCTAATCAACATAAACTTCCCGCCAACAAAGCCCCTTGGAATAAAGTTTTCATTCTTATCATGGCAATCAAACATAAGCGTGAAGGTAGAGGATAAAGAAAATTGTTTATTTCACGTCATGGGCTGGGAGACCGATAATATAAATGAAGCTTATGATGATGGTCCAGAAGGTAGCGATACTTATTACCTTAAAAGAGGCTTTATAACGATTACACCTCTCTGTCTCAGGTGTGCTATAAAGACTATGGTAAATGAAAGGCTGTATGAAAAACTGCAGAAAGTCATAAGCGACTTAGACTTGATGCTTGAATAAAACCTTAAAGGCACTTCCAGTCCTTTGACCAAGGCGAACAATACCTATATATCATTATGCTTATACTGAAAACTTCCTTTGCACTTAAGCCTTCTATCCGCTCAAAGACGTCTAATGGACACTCCTGCCTGCAATTAACTTCTATATCCTCCCCATTAACCTTAATCCACAAAGTCTCACCATTACCTCTAACTATATTGTCATGTGCCCAGTTTTTTTCCTTAACAGCCAAGAGATCCAAGCCTATGTCCTTGGGGGGTTTTCCTAGCTTTAAAGAAACCGAAGACATATCACTTGCGATTCTAGCTTCATAAACGCTTCCTCTTGATTTCACGCTTTCCTCCCCTATTAGTATAATGCTTATACCAGCCTCTGCTGCTAAGAAGGTTGCAAACCCGTTTAGGCCACTTGAGTCTACATCAGCCAACTCAGTGATGTTTAGAAGACCCAGCATGATAGGTACCTTATACCTTCTTGATATCTTCCTTGCTCTTAAGAATGTTTGGAGTACTCCCGGATAAATTGAGGGATAGGTTACTGGATCCACTATTATTTTCAATTCATTCGCCCTAGCCACCTTTATTAACTCATCGGCCTTGTTAATGTCATCAAGTAAAACCACGCTTGCCTTATTCTTAATCCATTTAGCGTTTTGCTTAACGCTAAGCATATCAAAGCTCAGCAATATATCCACATAATCGTATAGCTCCCTCATAACATGAATAGGTGCGTCCAGGCCTATCGGTTTCCTTGTTTCCTGCCTCAATGTTTTAAGTGCATTCCTAAGCTCTGAAAAATCTAAGTTAGGATTATAGCTCACAACTAGCGCATCTGCTCCACTCCTAAGAAAATACCTTGCCTTATTTAATGCCTCCAAGCTGTCCTTAGGAAATATTTCGGAGAAAACTAACAAGGGTGGGGGCTTGTAAGGTATCTTCAACTCCCTTATCTTATAGGCATATTTATAATTGGAGCTAGCTTCCTTTAATGCTTTAGAGGCTATTAATTTCGTTACATCAGGAAAAGCTTTCTCTGCTGGCAACTCTTGGCTTAACTCTTCAGGTTTTTTATACCTTAGATACTCATGCAAATAGAATGGTGCCTCAGTTCCTTTCACCACCTTTTTTGAAAATTTCGAAAAATTTCCTGCTATGTTTCCTGGAAGTATAATTATATCATAGCTATTAATGAATGGTTTTATCCTATCCATCAAATCTCTTTGGCTAAGATAATATATATCTCTCACTTCCAGCAGATCAAAGCTATAGCCTCTAACCTTAAGCTTGCTAAAAAGATAGCCTTCTAACCTTTCAGTTTTCTTTGATGTGATCAAAAGTATTCTCTTAACCTTTCCCTTCATAATCAAAATATCAGCAACTCCTTATCTATCACTCTCTTATCCAAGCCAAGCCAATGGGTTTTAAACTCTACTCCATCATAAAGCATTGCAACCTCCTTATCCATAGAGACCGCAGCTGTTATCCTACCTATTGCATCACCCTTCATTATACCGCTACCACTGGTTCCAGCAGAAACTACTAAGTTACTGTTAAAAGGTTCATATATTACAGGCTGACCATCGAAGCTTATATCGTAATGGCCGGCCCAAGATGAGTATGGGTATACGTCCCTATACTGCTTAAAGTACAGGGAGAGTACAGGAAGTATTCCATATACATAATAATTTTCCTCTGGCAGCGGCTCTTCTTCCACTTCTATCGGCCTGTTTAGCTCATCACTCAAACCTGTCCAGAAGGTACCTTCGCTCGGGTTTGGCCTTATATATACCCCTTTTGGCAATATCGTAAAGGGCATTACTTTTTCTTCGTTGAACCCATCAACAAACAATAAATCCTTTAGATCTTTCCTATCAGCTTTTATAGAGAAGATCTGCCTTTTCTTAGGTCTGCTGTAGCTGTCGATGCCTATTTTATTAAGGTAGAGGTTACTCCAAGCGCCCATAGCAGCTATTACTTTCTTTTTTGCCCTTACGGTTTGCCCATTATTGAGCAACACTCCCTTAACTTTTATATCTTCCCAGGGAAAGGGCTCACCTTCTATACCTAACGGTTCTTTAGCCTCTAATATGAAATCCCTTATGCCATCGCCAAAAGAAAAATTCACACCTAAGCTCCTGAGCTTGTTGTAATAATAATCAACCAATTTTTCCGGATCCAGGATTCCAGCATCTAAAAAGAGGTATGATTTATATATATCTTCTGCTTCCATTAAGCTTCCCTCTTCAGTGTTTGACACATAGCGTTCCATGTGAATCCTATCAAGCAAGCTACTATCGACCTCCGTAAGCCTGACGCCCATCTTCTCAGCAACCCTTATACCATCCAATATGCTATTGTACCATTTCCTTCCTAGTGCTAAGAGATACCCTATTTTCTTCATTCCAAGGTCAAACTTTTCTTTTTTCTCTATGCTTTCATAGAAGGATATACTCGTTTTTGATAGCATTATGTTTACCTTGCTCGTAAAGGCAGTCCTAAACGCTGCTGCACTTTTTGATGTATCGCCACCACCAGGTCCATCAGCCTTGTCAACAACTAAAATACTTGAACCTCTATCCTCTAAGGCTAAATGGTATGCTGTAGCTAAACCTACAATACCAGCTCCAACCACTATATAATCTGGCATCTTGAAGGCACCAACAAATATTAATGAGCAAAGCTAAGAAATATTTATTGATTGCTCCTAGGAACATATATAGGATTTCTCTTGCTCCTAGAATAGAGCGTTAAAAGACCTTCCCCCTCCAGCTCCTTTAATAATCTTCTTGCAACGGATATGGGTATTCCATAGCTTACCGAGGCCTTATATGGAGTAATATAGCTCACCCTTTCTACGTCCTTCTTTACTCTTGCAAGTAACCCTCTACTTATCTCAAAAACGCTTTCCTCCCTCTTTTCCTCTCTTTGCCTGGATGACTTTCTTTCTTTAGGCAATTATCACCACCAAAAATCCTAGTTGTCCACCTTGCTTAAAAGTTTTAGAAAGTTATTGTAGTACCTCTTCCCTCATTTCTGCTCTCAGGACCCTCCCTAAACCTAATTATTATAGGGTTGAGTTTCCCTTCTTTCGATAGCTTCTCAAGCGTGTCCCTCATTTGCGAAGTATGCCCTATGTCCATCTTAAGTATTTCTTGCAATATATTTACTGTTTGGTCCCATACCTTAACCAATGATTCCTTCGGCGCGTTTGTGGTTATAAATGGATCTTGGAGCCAATCATCAAAGGCTTTTAAGGTTCTTATTATATGGTTAAAGGCTATCCTTGTGTGCACAATTATGTCTAACCTGTCAGATTCCCTAACCCTCGAATAGTTCTTCGTAAAAGACTCTAGCACGCTTTCCTGCATACCTATCCATCTGTCTAGGTTTTTTAAAAATTCGTTTACATCTTGCACATATCTTGACATCCTTTCCACCTCTCGTATCTAAGTGCAATCTAACCCTATTATAACTCTCTATTATTAATTTTGCTTTCAAGCCATAATTATTTTTACCCAAACTATAAATTTCTGCACAAACCATAGTTTAATGGTGGAAAAAAATGAAAGGCTGGAGTGGAAAGCTGCTTTGGGTCAACTTAAGTAAAAATGAAGCAAAGACCATCGACTATCCAAAGGAATGGGCTAAAGAGTACCTTGGCGGAAGGGGACTCGCAATAAGGTTGCTATGGGAATATAACCCCCCTCAAGTAGATCCGTTCTCACCAGAAAATCTCCTTGTTTTCTCTATAGGCCCGTTAACTGGGCTTCCCCTGCCCAGTAGCGGGAAGCTTCAAGTTGCTTCGAAAAGCCCTCTAACAGGTGGATATGGTGATGGAAACATAGGCACAATCTTTTCAGTAGAGATGAGAAAAGCTGGGCTGGATGCAATCATCTTTTATGGAAAATCCAATAAACCAATTGTAGTTAATATAGAAAATGATAAAGTGTTGTTTGAAGATGCAGAAGACATATGGGGGCTTGATTCATGGGAAACTGAAGAAAGGCTGAGAAAAAAATATGGGAAGTTTGCAGGCATCGTAGAGATAGGAACCGCTGGTGAAAGACTTGTCAGGTTCTCAACCGTTATGAGCCAAGAGGGGAGGAGTGGTGGGAGGCCAGGAATAGGTGCCGTCATGGGCTCAAAGATGATAAAAGCGGTTGTAATAAAAGGTACCAGAGGGTTTGATCTCTTTGATGAGAAGTTATTAAGGATCGAAGGTGGAAGAGCCTTCAAAGAAATAAGAGAAAAACCAAATTACAATTTCTGGATGAGAGAGGGCACGATGGCTACAGTAGAGTGGGCACAAGAAGTAAGCGTATTGCCAACATATAACTTCTCTGAGGGTGTATTTGATGACTACGAAGGAATTAGTGGAAGGACTATGGAATCTATGAAGGTAGGCCAAAGGGGATGCCCAAATTGTAACATGCAGTGCGGTAACATTATCGTAGATGCTGATGGCAAAAAAAGCGAGCTAGATTACGAAAATGTTGCCATACTGGGAAGTAACATAGGTTTGCCTAGCCTGAAAGAAGTAGGAACTTTGAATAGGATGGCAGATCAGTATGGGCTTGATACAATTAGTCTTGGAGGGGTTTTGGGTTGGGTTACAGAGGCTAGCCAGAAAGGGCTAACAAGGAACATTGACGGAAGGAAAATAGAATGGGGGGACTTCAAAACATATAAAGAGCTAATACATGAACTGACCTTTAGAGAATCTGAGCTAGGAAATATGTTGGCAGAAGGAACCAGCCATGCCTGTAAGAAAATAGGAGGTTGTGAATTTGCAGTCAACGTGAAAGGACTTGAAACAAGCGCATATGATTGCCACACGGCACCTGGTATGGCCCTAGCATTTTCTACAAGCCCTATAGGAGCTCACCATAAAGACGCATGGGTGATAAGCTGGGAAGTTCAAAACGACAGGTTTTCATATGGCAGAGAAAAGGCTGCTAAGGTTATAGAACTACAAAGGATTAGGGGTGGAATGTTTGAAAGCATAACTACCTGTAGGCTACCTTGGGTTGAAGTAGGACTAAGCCTAGAGCACTATCCATTGCTCCTATACTACGCAACTGGGGTAAAATACGATTGGGGCGATATTTATACTATAGCTGATAGAATATATGCCTTAATAAGGGCCTTTTGGATTAGGGAGTATGGTGGATGGAATAGAGATAAGGACATGCCTCCTGAAAAGTGGTTTAAGAAACCTTTAACAAAGGGGCCACTGGCCGGAGAAAAGCTGAGCTATGAAGGCTATAACAACTTGTTGAATTATTACTACGATATAAGAGGGTGGGATGAAAACGGGGTGCCAACAAAAGAAACATTAAAGAAATTAGGCCTAGAGTTTACAATACCAACACTTGAAAAAATAGTTAGTTTAAAGTAAAAAAATCAGGGTAACTTATTTCCAGATTCCCCAGCAATTTCCTTATATCTATTTCTAACAGTAACCTCTGTAACCCCAGCAACATGAGCAACCTCTTTTTGCGTTCTCCTTAGCCCATGCTTTAGTGCTGCAAGATAGACAGCAGCGGCTGCCAGTCCACTAGGATCTTTACCTGCTGTAGTTCCTTTGCCTTTGGCATCCCTTAAAATCTTAATTGCCTCCACAGTAACATAATCTGGCAATCCTAAAGCACTTACTATCCTATTAACAAACAATTCTGGTTCAATAACAGGTATTTCAACGTCTAGATCCCTTACCAATAACCTATAACATCTAGCTATTTCTCTCTTTACATCGTTATCCTTCGCCGAGATGTGCTTTGCTATCTCATCTATAGTACAGGGTATTCTCAGCTTTCTACATGCGGCATAAAGCGTGGCAGCTACCACACTTTCAATACTACGACCTCTTGTTAGGCCCTTCTGTGTAGCGTCTCTATACATTTTAGAAGCCTCTTCCCTCACCTTATTTGATAGCTCCATATGGGTCGAAAGATCATCGAGTATTTTTAATGCCTGGTTTATGTTCTTTTCTAGGCTACTAAGGGTTCTTCCCATCCTGAAGCTTCTTTGCAACCTCAACATATCAATTCTCTTTGAAAGTCCCCTTATTTTCTTGCCACTACCTTCATGGAAGCTTCCAATATATATATCAACGCCCATATTAGGCCTTGAGAGCGAAATTGGTCCACCAACCCTTGTTCTCCTGGCTTTCTCGTCTGGCGTATATGCACGCCATTCTGCTTCATCTCCTATTACTTGTTCTTCCAAAACCTCCCCCGTCTCTAAACAGATCCTTGCGCCCATATTAGCATCGTATATAATCTTGTCTGGCGGGCATTCTGCTTTTTTGGGCTTTGACCCATTCTTTCCAGAATCCTCTATATCGACCATCCTAATCACCAGACCTTTTAAGCTTTTCCTAAATATAAGTGTTACGCAAAGTTTATATATTCATAACAATTTTTAACCTTTCAATAATGGAATTATTTATTTGCAGTGCGAGGTAAAAATATTGATATCATGGAGACGCATAGCCAGGCTATTAAAAAGATCTGATATGGTAATAGAAGTGCTTGACATAAGGGATCCAATAACTACAAGAAGCAGGAAGGTCGAAGAATTAGCTAGGATCTTGTCTAAGGAAATAATAGTAGTCTTAAATAAATCTGACCTAGTTCCGAAGAGAATTGCAGATCTTTGGATAAAAAAATTTAATTCATACGGGCTCGACACCATTACTTTTTCTATGTATAATAAAAAAAGTAAAAGCATTTTGCTAAAAAAGCTAGAGCAGAACCTTATGTATAGAGATCCTTTAACTGCCTCTATTGTTGGCTACCCAAAAACCGGCAAGTCGACAATAATAAACTCTTTAAAGGGAAAGAAAAGCGCGTCCACCAGCCCAATACCAGGTAGCCCGGGGTACACAAAGTCTTTTACAAGATATAAGATAAGGGAAGGGATCTACATAATAGATACACCGGGTATTATTCCCTATGGTATTGGTTATCCGGATTCTGTGATAAGAGGGAAAAATGTAGAAGAACTGAAAGATCCTGTAAGGCCTGCTATAGATCTTCTCAGAAAAATCCTTTCATATAATCCGGATGCCATAGCAAAGGCATACGGTATAGGAGAGAGCGACCCGTATAAAATCCTAGAAACCTTGGCGCTAAAGCGCATGTGGATATATAAGAAAAGCAAGGAACCCATTATCGAAGAAGCAGCAAAAACGATTATTAGAGATTACCATAAGGCTAAGATAAAATTTTTTGTACCACCACTATAACTATGATTTAACCTCTTGTTCTAACTATCTTTGCCTTTCCTAAAATTAACCAATATTCCACTTCTGTTCCAGGCTTCAACTTGCTTAGAAGCTCAGGCTCATCTACTGGCTTTTCTACTTCTATAGTATCGTAACTCTCCATATCCATGACCTGTAGGCTATTCCCTAAATCAGCCAGTATCTGGCCATTCTTTTTCTCTATTATCGGAACCTGAACTTGTGTATCGGAAGGGGCTATCAAGGTCTTCTTTTGTCCAGAAAATAGGCTTACTGCCACAACGTGTGCCTTTGCACTTCCATGCTTTCCAGTCTTAGCCTTAGTTATCTCAACTATCCTACATGGCTCATCATCAATTATTATATAGCTACCTTTCCTCAAATCCCCTAGGGTTGCAAACTGCACACTCATCCTCTTTCACCGCCTTTGTTTCACTATAACATAGAACAAATAGGTTTTTTAAATTATTTTTACTGCAATAAACTAGGCCTACTTTATACTGAAGCTAGTATCAAACTAACCGCAAACCCTGCTAGTATCAAGCTCATAAACTTATCTATAAGAAGGGCGCCATGCTGCCCTAGTAGCTTCATTATCCTCTCGCCAACATATAGCACAAAATAGGCTACGGTTATGTTTACAAACATACTTATCAATGCAACGCCATATCCATAGGCATACTTTATATAAAGTAAGGCAGATATGCTTCCAGGACCTGCTAACAGTGGAGTTGCCAAGGGAACTATAGCCTTTCTTTCTATGTTCTCTATATCAGTTTTAGGTGCACCTATTTCTATATCAAAAAGGCTTGCAATAGCATAGATAAGCAACACTATGCCAGCAGCGATTTTAAAGTCGTTGAAGGTAACTCCGAGTATCCTAAACATATAATCACCAATTATCATGAACGATAATAACATGAAAACAGCTGATATGATTAACGTCCTCAAGAACCTCTTCTTTTTGCTGGGGGGAAGAAGATTTACGTTTCCCATATAAAAGGGAATAACAGCTATAGGATCCATAACTACGAAGAGCATTATAATTGAGTTTATTATGCCGCCATACATAATGAATACCTTAAGGCCTATTCAGCTTCTATACCGCTTGGCGGACTTTTCTGTGAAGTAATCTCCATTGCTTCACTTTCCAACTCAGCCTTAATATCATCGTTGATATATGGTGCTATTAAATAAATCTTATTTTCTATATATTTATCTTCATCAATCATCATGTTTTCAAAGCTTATCGTATATATAGGAAACTTCACTACTGCCTTAGTGGATTTCCTTCCCAATGAACCTATCCTTCTAAGCATGTCAACCAGCTCGGGCTTCAATGGCAATGGTAAATCAACCTCTCTCGTATCTTTTAAAACAATAAAATCGCTTAGCTCTGGATCCCACTCTTTTATCACTTCTTCACTTATTCTCTTGACCGTCTGTGAGAGTTCCCCCTCTACTATGTCACTATATGATATATTGCCTTTTTCGGACCTTATTACTATAAGTTTCATTATACTCACTTCTTCGCTAAGAGTATCTGAATCTCCTGGCTTATATATTTTTACTAAAGCAAACCTTTACTAAAGTTAGGCGTCTGACACCATTAAATATCCATAAGGAAAGAGTTAACCATTATCTTTTCCTCACATAGGAGAATAGGGCTTGTTGTGTAACCTTTATTTAAAACTCTTTTTGAGAAAGCAATTATATAGTTAAAACCTCAACTCAAAAAGCATTTACATCAAAAAATTCACACCTGAAAAATGGTCTTAATCCCTATATTATCTAAGCAGGTCTAGCATGAATAGGCTTCTATCCTTTCCTACCGTTATATCATAACCATATTGCACTTTTTTATATGATTGCCTAAATTGCTTGACTTCCTCTCTAACCTTTGAGGGCTCTTCTCCCTTTATAACAACCCTTTCCATGAGCTCTGCAATGTAATTCATCTCCTCTTCTTTCATACCAAATCTTGTCATCTCTTGAACGCCAATTCTTAGTCCACTAGGGTTCTGCACAGCCTCCGGTGGGTCTTCAGGTAAGAGGTTTTTATTTAATATTATATTGCTTTCTTCAAGCATTTTGGCAACTTTTGCCCCACCTCCAAGAGAAGAGACGTCTACAAGTACTTGGTGGCTCATCGTATAGCCCAAGTGCTCACCTATAACCCTAAACCCTCTTTCAGCTAACGATTCTGCAAGCTTTTTTGCATTTTTTACTATTTGCCTTGCATACTCTTCCCCAAATTCTGTCATTTCAATTGCAGTAACGGCTGTTGCTGGTAACCTGTGAAGATGATGGTTACTCACAAACCAAGGAAAGATTGTTTTACCAACTCCCTTGTAAATAGCCCTGTCTTTAAATGCTATGACTCCTCCTTGAGGACCAGGAAAGGTCTTGTGAGTAGATGCATTCATAACATCTGCTCCATTATCCAGTGGATTTCTCCATACGCCCCCCATTATCAATCCCAATACATGAGCAGCATCGTATACAAGTTTACCTCCTACTGAGTGGATAGCATCCGATATCTCTTTGACTGGATGTGGAAAGAGATAAACGCTACCACCCAAGACAGCAAATTTCGGCTTAACCTGTTCAATGACCTTTATTGCCTTATCTATATCTACATTCATCCTTTCTTCATCATACGGCAAATCTATTTGCTCAATTCCTAAAGCTCCAAGGGTTCCAAACTTTGTATGGCTGACGTGGGCCCCTGCCTGTACAGGGGCTATAACTGCTTTTTCGCCAGGTTGCGCTAAATACCTAAAGACAGAAGCATTTGCTATTGTACCACTTATTGGCCTTATATCAACCATGTCTGTATGGAGAAGCTTCCCCATCAACTCATTGGTCATAGTCTCTAAATCATCAGAATACTTTGTCCCTTGGTAATACCTTTTGTAAGGCTTCCCCTCGGCATACCTATGCATGAAGTCACTCATATATACAGAAAGAGCTAAAGGACTCATAACATTTTCGCTGGCTATTAAATTTATGGTTTCTTGTAGGCGCCACACGTTTTGTTCCTCGGTTAAATCTAAAACCTTTCTTAAATATTCATTAACCACTTCTGACACCCTAGCTGATTATTGTAATTTAAAGATTAAATTTTTAGAACATACCTAAGATTGGGCTATTAATTTCCACAACTTCCAGAATGTAACAAACATTGATGCATATGAAGGGATTCGTTAATAGTTATAAATTGAAAAGGATATAAAGTTTTAGGCAGAAAACTTAGATAGATGGTGTATAGAAGTTGCCCTTGAACAATGAAGTGTTAATAGAGGCTGTAGATAAGGCAATAAAGCTAGGGAGGAAGAGGAACTTCAAGCAAAGCATAGAGATAATCCTAACGCTAAAAGGAATAAACCTGAAGACTAACGAAGGCAGATTTAGAGAAGTCTTATATTTACCTCATCAACCTACAAAGATACCAGAAATATGCGTTGTTGCCTCTGGTGACCTCTTATTGGAGGCAAAAAAACTTGGGTTGAGAGCAATTTCGAGGGAAGAAATTTCTTCCATAAAGGGGAACAAAAAAGCTGCAAGGGCCATAGCAAAGACTTGTGATTGGGTACTTGTTTCCTCCGATCTTATGGGATTAGTAGGAAGCACTTTAGGCCCGGCCCTAGGCCCTAGGGGAAAGATACCCATAGCAATCTCTCCAAGGAGCGGGCTGGAAGACATAGCAAACAACTACAAGAGAGCCGTTTGGGTAAGGCTGAGAAACCAGCCACAAATTCAATGCAAGGTTGGTACAGAGGATATGAAGCCGGATGAAATAGCAGAGAATGTAAATACCGTTTATAACACTGTTGAATCTAAGTTTGGGGTAGGGAGGATAGAGAAGGTTTATATAAAGAAGACGATGGGTATACCTGTTGAGATAAGGGTTAGGTGAAGGTATATGGCACTTGTACTCAGAAAAATTGGAAGAAAAGAACCGCCTGAAAGTAAGAAAAAGGAGTTAGAATATCTTTCTAGCCTAATCCAAGGCAAGAAATACGTGCTCTTTGCTGACCTCTACTCTTTACCAACAAAGCAACTGCAAATTATTAAAAAACAACTAAGGGACAAGGCCATCTTTAGGGTGTCAAAGAAAAACCTAATCTTTATGGCGCTAGAAAAAGCAGGGCTAAAGAGAGAAACTATAGAGGGTCACCTAAAAAGTGGCATAATGCTAATATTTACGGATGTTAATCCGTTTAAGATATCATTAATACTAGATAGGCTTAAAGTACCTGCTCCAGCAAAGGCAGGTCTGCCAGCACCGAAAGATATAGTAATACCCGAAGGAGACACAGGGATAAGACCTGGACCTATGATTAGCGTGTTCGGAAAGCTGAGAATCCCGTATGAGGTTAGAAAGGGAAGCATCTACGTAAAGAAAGATACAGTAGTTGCAAAGAAAGGTCAAATCATATCCCCTGAGCTGGCCAGCCTACTTCAACAGCTTAATATACAACCATTCGAGGTAGGGATAAACCTAATAGCAGCATGGGACAAGTCCATATTTATACCTGGAGACCTGCTTCATATAGATATCGAATCATTCAAGGATGAAGTTATAAGAGCCGAAAGGGAAGCCATAAACCTATCTGAGGAGATTGCCTACTTTGAGGTTCCTGAAGCACTAACCTCAGCTATGCTGCTAGCTGAAAGAGAACTAACCCAGGTGCTCCAAAGCTCTGCAATAGCAATTGATAAAGAATCTGCGGAAGTATCAATAATCACTGCAGCTAATGAAGCGGAAGCCGTAATAGTCCTTCTTGGAGACAATGCGAAAAGTCTAGGTATTGAAACAAAACATGTCGAAGCAAAACAAAAAATAGAGGAGAAAAAGGAGGAAGCAAAAAAGGAGGAAGAGGAGAAGGAAGAAAGTAAGGAAGTTGATATAGGCGAAGGGCTAAGCGGTCTATTCGGAATGTGAGTTTTTATGAGCATTAAGGAGCAATACTATAATTTTATTTGGGAAGTAGCAAAAAAAGGCCTAGATAAAGATGATAAAGATGACATAATTTCGCTAAACGCCTATAATAGGCTTTTAAAACATTACCTAGAGAAATACAAAGCCAAGGATTTCTTCGATTTACCTTTTGTATATAGATACTACCTTTCTCTACAATCATTTCTCCTCTCTACAATTAACACGATATTGGAACTGTTACATGAGCAACAAAAAGAGATGAAAGGATTCTACCAGCAACTAATAGAATTGTTAGACGAGTTAAAAAGAGATGTAATTCAAGAGGAAAAGGAATATGAAACAGATAAATATCAGTACAAGGTATCCCTAGTGCTAATAGAAATTTTAAGGGCTACTATTAACTCAATTACTACAAAGCTAATAGATACTGTAGGGGAGATGGAATAGATCAGACTGGTCAGGCCTACAAATCGATGCTATCAGATTATAACATTAACAGCACTATTATGGCATATTTTCAGCATAAAGATAAAGGGTTGATAAAACGCCTTATAAAAAGGTTCAAGACCATATATGAGCATTACGCAGAATAGAATTGAACATTTTATTATTATCTTTTTTGAAGTCTAAAAGGTTTAGCAACGCTTTTATAGGCTTTCTAAACACATCTAATAAAATGCAGTAAGAGGTTGATAAAAATGGCTCAGGAAGGAAAAGCATATGTGCATGCCGCGCTTGCATTATATTATGCAGGCGCTCAGCTCAATGAGGATAATCTAAAAAAAGTAGTAGAATCCCTTGGAATACAGGCAGATGATGCGAGAATAAAAATGCTCGTTGCGAGCCTATCCGAAATCAACATAGAGGATGTATTGAAAAGCGCAAGTACCGTTATCTCCGCACCAGTTGCTGCACCGGCCTCTGCTCCAATAGAGGAGAAGAAGGAGGAAGCAAAAAAGGAGGAAGAGGAGAAGGAAGAAAGTAAGGAAGTTGATATAGGCGAAGGGCTAAGCGGTCTATTCGGAATGTGAGTTTTTTGTTTTATAAAGGATCTAAGCCGTTTTAAACAAGGTGCTATATATGCCAAAACTGAATCCTGAAGACTATAGGCTAAGTTTTTTTAAGGAAAGAGGATTTATAAGGAAGAAATGCAAAGTTGGTGGAGAATACTTTTGGTCACTCAACCAAAACTTTGATACCTGCCAAGATGCCCCAGACACTGAATATTGGTTCGATAAAATACCATCTATAAATGGTCTTAGTGTCAGGGAAGCGAGGGAAAAATTCATTGAATTTTTTAAAAAAAATGGACATACTCCACTAAATCCAAGACCTGTTGTTGCAAGATGGAGGGAGGACCTCTACTTAACAATAGCCAGCATTGTAGATTTTCAACCACACGTCACAAGTGGGCTAGTTAGACCACCTGCAAACCCCCTTGTTATTAGCCAACCAAGCATAAGGTTAGAAGACATAGATAACGTTGGATTAACCATAGGAAGGCACCTGACTACTTTTGAAATGGGTGCACATCATGCATTTAATTATCCTGAGACACGTATCTATTGGAAAGAAGAAACCGTAAAATACGCCTTCGATTTCTTCACAAAGGAACTAAAAATACCAGAAGACATGATAGTCTTTAAAGAATCTTGGTGGGAAGGAGGAGGAAACGCAGGTCCTTGCTTTGAAGTGGCCGTTGGAGGGCTAGAACTTGCAACCCTAGTTTTCATGATGTATAAGATCGATAATAAAGGATACACTAGCCTACCGCTAAAGATCGTAGATACTGGCTATGGTATTGAAAGAATAGCTTGGTTTACACAAAAGACCCCCACCGCATTTGATGCAATATTCGGAGAGGTTATTGATAAATATAGAAAGATTTTGAATCTAAGCAAACCGCCTTCGGAGGTCTTATGGGGAGCATTCAAGGCTGCAGGAAGGTTAGATCCAGAAGATATCACTAGCGTTGAGGAGTTTTACGGAAGGGTGTCAAAAAATACAGGGTTATCAATAGAAATGGTAAAGAGCATCTTACAAAGGGAAGCTCATTTATATGTATTACTAGATCATATAAAAACAATCTCTTTAATGCTAGGAGACGGGATAGTTCCCAGCAACACAGGCGAAGGCTATTTAGCAAGGCTGGTCATCAGGAGGGCTTTAAAGCACCTTAAGCTACTAAATAAGGATATAAGCCTTGTTGAATTAACAGAGCCACAAATAGCCCTGTGGGGAAGGGACTTCCCACAAATCTATGAGGCTAAGGATTATATAGTTGAAGTTATAAAAGAGGAGGAGAGAAAGTTTAAGGAAGCCTTAGAAAGGGGTTTAAGACTATCATATAAAATGTTTAAAAGCGGTAGCATAAATAATGAAGAGCTAATAAAACTCTATGATAGCCATGGGATACCACCAGAAATTATTGCCGAAGAAGCTAGCAAAAAGGGAATAAAACTTAATGTTCCAAACAACTTCTATTCTCTTATAGCTTCGAGACATAAAGGTCCCTCTAAGGTAAGGGGTACCTATGAGAAGGTTCAGCTCCCAAAAGAAGTTATAGAGTGGATGAAAAAGTTTCCTGAAACACGCCTATATTTCCATGAAAAACCCTATGAGATCAGCTTTAAGGCAAGGCTCCTAGGCACTATGGGAAAATACGTCATACTAGACTCTACGTTGTTTTACCCTACAGGAGGAGGTCAAGCTCATGATATTGGGAGGATTAAGATATGCAACGAATACTATAACGTAATAGATGTTCAGAAGGCTAACGGAGTAATTGTGCACGTTGTTGACAAAGAAATAAGTAAGCCTTGCGATGAGGTATCAGGTGAGATCAACTGGAAGAGGAGATATAGGCTCATGAGGCATCACTCTGCCACCCACTTGCTAATGGGGTCTATAAGGAGAGTACTCGGAAAACATATATGGCAAGCAGGAGCTGAAAAGACCCCAGAGAAAGGTAGGTTAGACGTAACGCACTATAAAATGCCAAGTATTGAAGAAATAAGGCAAATTGAGCGGTTGGCCAATAATGTTATAGATGAAAGAAAGCCAATAACCCAATTCTACATGGACAGGACAGAGGCTGAAAATAGATATGGATTCTCCCTTTACCAAGGCGGTGTACCCACAACACCTACTATAAGAGTAGTGGAGATAAAAGATTGGGATACTGAAGCTTGCTTCGGGACGCATCTAAGAAATACTGGTGAAATAGGAGGAATAAAAATCACAAATGTTGAAAAAATCCAAGATGGCGTAATTAGATTCGAATTCGTCGCGGGTACTAGGCTATCAGAAGAACTTGAAAAGATAGAAAATAAAATACAGGAAATCAATAACATCTTAGGTACAAAAAAAGGAGAAGAGGTTCAAAGAATTAATTCAATCATGCAATTATGCAAAGAGAAAGAGAATGTCCTACAGGCCTATAGAAAGCTATGGGAAAATCAAGTAGAAGCCATAGTATCTAGAGCGGAAAGGATAGACAATGGCATCAGGCTTGTGGTTTTAAAAACCCCTGATAGTGATACCCGTTACATTAGAGAGTTATTAAAAAGAATTACCGAAAAAAACAAGGACATGATTATCGGTTTCGTTATAGAAAGCGAAAATCGCAACCTTGTGGAGTTTTCAGCAGGCTCCTTAGCATCAGAGAAGATCAATCTAGGAGAATTGCTCAAAAAAATGTCTCGTAAACTAAAGGGATCTGGTGGCGGGAAGAAATCATATGGAAGCATGTCAATAGATAAAGAATTTGGAATTGATGCAATAAAAAATGTGTTAAAAGAGTGTCTAGCATAAATCACTATAGTAAATCTATCGTGTCTTTTACTTTCTTATAGAACCTCTCCCACCATTCCCTCATTTTCTCAACATGATACATTGCATCTTCCCAATTTGGGGTTCCGGCCTCAGCGGCTATTGATGCTATTATATCTATAACCTTCCTAGATTCCCAGAAGACAGGTTCTGCCCCAGACTTGAGCTGGTATTCGGCTATTGCCTTATACATTCTCAGGCCATGCTTTAATGGATCAATTTCTATTCCAAAGATGTTTTTGTACATCCTAGATATCATCTCCTCTGCCCAACCCCTGTGAAATCTACAAAAACCAGCGTTACTGATTATGTATTCTGAAGCAGCTCTTTTGATGCTTATGCTTGCATAGTCCTCTGGCTCTTTGAAGGAAGGTGAATAATCAGTCCAATACTTGCCCAATATATATAGTGGGGCAAGCACTCCAGGGCTCCAATAGTAATTAGGCGTCATATATCCCTCTTTCCCAAAGGGCGCGTAAACAAGTAGGTCTTCGAACCTTCTTTTCTTATTCTTTACTCTATCCATGTAGATCTTGGTCAGCTCTTTGGCGGCCTGCCTTGCCCCTTTCTCCGCGATAAGCCTTAAAATCATATTGTTTTCACTGTTATATACCATGCTATATATAATTTTCTCCAAGGCTTCTGCATTAACTTTACTAGTTTCTACAGATATCTCCTCCGGATCTAGCGTTGGGTTCTTCTCTAAACCAAGGTCTTTTAAACTCAGCAAGCCCTTTTGTAACAAGTCAAAAAGCCATGATGTTATATGACCAGTCTCTATTGCATCGAGGCCAAGGTCATCTAGCAAAGCAACTAACCTTGCCGAATCATCAATTGTTATTACACCATTAATTGGACCAACTCCATGAGCCGGCTCATAATCTATCTTTGTTCCCTTGTATATTTTTTTACATGAAACTGGACAAGGTTCTCCGCAATTCTTAGAGGCACTAGTAAGCTTACCTCCATTAAACACCTCATCTTCGAAGGGCTTCCAATAGCTCTCAATTATTTTATCATGCAGCATCAACCTTACACTTCTGCTATAGTAAATCGTATTATATGCTATAGAAGGAACTAGATCCTTGTAATGTATATAGTTTACACCAAAGGTTCCACCCGTTTTTGTCCTTGGATCAAAACGATACTTTACAGTCCTTTCCAACAAAGTCGATGTATATTGACCTTTATATACATCTTGGGATATTTGATTCATAACCTTTATATTCATTAACTTTGCATTATCTTTTTTTGCTTGCCCCCCTACAACAATCGCTACAACGTTATGAGCCCTTGCTAAAACGCTTCCACCTCCACCCCTTGAAGCCGAATCTGATACGGGTGTTATTTCTGCCGTTCGCTCATCAAGAACATAACTAAATACTCCCCCAAACCTTGTCTTAAAAGATCCGGGCCCAACGACGAGTGCTCTTGCCTTGTTTTTTATTATCCTGTCCTTCTCTCTAGATACAATATATTGCGTTAGTGCCCTAGTACCTTTATATACTCCATAGCCTCTGTATATTTCCCACAGTTCTCTCTCGTCAAGGTGCTCTATTGTTATATTATGTTCTTCATCACTACCAGAAAATACCTTAATAATTGATGGTTGGGTTGACTTGCCACGTATTACCATGGCATCAAGGCCTGTTTTATAAAAAGCATAACCAGCGCCGCCCAATTCGCTTACATGCAAACCCATAGAAATTGGGCTCTTGAATATAAATACTATCCTATGGCTTCCTATAATGATACCACCAGCGAAGGGACCTATTCCTAGTACCATCAGGTTGCCTGGATCTAGGGGGTCTAAATCATACGTCCTTTTATCATAGTGCATTTTGAGGCCAAAATCTATTATACCATAAATCTCTTCACTATTTATTTCCTTTATCTCGAAGGAATCATCCCCTACGTCCAAGTCCAAGTATCTGAGCTTCATTTCTTCTCACTATTATTTTTTCATAGCTCTATTAGAAGGCAAGAGTTAAAAATATAAATGCTATATATTAAATATATGAAAGGTGTAAGCATTGGTATCTTTAAAGGACATCATTGCAAAAGAAAAGGCTATCATGGTAGATTATAACACTCCTTTAAACAAAATAGCTAAGATTATGAAAGAGAAAAATATTGATAGCGTTATTGTTATTAAGTCCGATGAAATAAGTGGAATTTTTACAGAGAGGGACCTGGTAAGGGCTATAGCCGAAGATGCACCATTAGAAACCCCTGTTTCAAGGTACATGAGCAGTAAGCTAATAACAGCAAACATAGATGAACCTATAGTTGCAGTTGCATACAAAATGGTTGAAGCCAATATAAGGCACATCCCTATATTGGATGAACACAAAAAGATATTGGGTGTTGCTAACATAAAAGATGTACTCAGCTTAGTTCTTGCATCCGGCGCCTGGCCATAAAAGCATTTCAAGCTATATTTAACAACTTGAAAATCTGAAATAATTTCTTTATCTTAAATCCAATAAAAGATTTAATAACGAAACGATAACCTAATTAGCAACGGAAGGTTGATCAAGATGCCACAGGAAAAAGTAATAACCATACAAATAGAAGGTGGAGAGGCAAGGCCTGGACCACCTCTAGGCCCGACTCTATCCTCACTAGGACTGGATGTAAAGAAGGTCGTGCAGGAAATAAATGAAAAGACAAAGGACTTTAAAGGAATGACTATCCCTGTTAAGATAGTTGTAAATACTTCTAACAAAAATTATAATATAGAAGTTGGAATACCAACCATTACTGCCCTTCTTCTAAAGGAAGCTGGTGCTTCTGAACCTAGTGGCGATCCAGGACATAACAAGGTAGGAGACATAACGTTGGAAAAAATAATTCAAATAGCAATAAGATCAAAACCAAAGATGTTATCGAAAAGCTTGGCCTCAGCAGTTAAATCTATTCTCGGGACTGCAAGGAGCATAGGTCTCACCGTAGACAACAAGGATCCTAAAGAGGTAATAGAAGGCATAGAGAAGGGACAATATAAGGATATATTAGATGCATATGAAGACAAATGGCTAGATTAACTAACTCACAATACTAAATGATGAAAAATGACAAGAGCTGTCAAGGATAACATTCTGAGTTTTTATCTAAAAAAATTGTTATTCCTTCTTTTAATTGACGTGTCAATAGACATTGTACTATTTTGCTTCGTTTACTTTTACTTTTCTTCATATAGGCTTACATATTATGTAACACTTTCAGTTATTTTTGCCTCTACTTCACTTCTATCAACATTTATATATAGGGATTACAAAGATTTTTCAACGCACCTTAATTATTTAAGGCACATTTGTGGCAACGATATCGCATATATACCAAAGAAGAACTCTATATTGTGCAGAAAGGAAAGATTAAGGTTATGCCTAGCGCTAGAGACGAAGAGGCTCTACATAAGTAAAGGAGATGAATTTCTAGGTAAAGGAGATGATACAAAAGATTTTTACTGCACAAGGTTTGAACTTGGGACTCTAAAAGGAAACTCAAAGAAGGTATTCGAAGGTGAATTCAAGGCATTAGAAGAAGATGGGATCAAGCTGTACAGAGGAAAATCCATTATAATAGAAGACGCACTAAGAAGAGATGCTGATGTTAAAAGTGCTATAGAAGAGATGCTGTTATAAATTTGGCCTTCATAAGCGCTTAAAAGCAGAACCATATTTTAAAGTATTTAAAAAGAAAGGGCGTTAACCAGGGGTAAACACATTTAATTTCCTATATAACCAAAATTATGGCGGACACTACTCCCCAATTTACAGGTGTAGCCATTATGGAATACAGAGGGCAAACTATAAAGCTTGAATTCAAGCCAACAAATGACATAACCATAAGTGCTAAGGTATCCCCCTATGAGATGAGCCTCCTAAACGACCTCTCAGAAAAATACGGTATTTCCAAAAGTTCTTTCGTTAGGCTTTCAATAAAGCTTGCCCTCTATTACATACTAAGCAACAACCCAGATATCATAGACCATCGCTGGAAAGAGATCATAGAAGCTTACAAAGATGAAATAGATTCAGCAATGGATAGGATTAAGAAAACCTGATCTACCCCTTTTTCTTCTTTTTGCGTAGCCTAAAATATTTCCATAGCAAGGCTCTAGTCATTATTATTGAACCTTTTAAACTAATATCTTTTCTCCGTCTTTATTTCTATCTAGCTTGGCGTGACTCATAAAGAAATAAAGAGACATAAATAGTATCTTATATTAAAAAATATTGTTAATAAAAAATGATAATAAATATAAATTTTAAAGCCTGCACAAAAAAACCGGGCGAATCGACTTGATAAGAAAAGAAAGCACCAAACAGGCAAAGTTTACAGACATAATTTATGAGTTACTGAAGAAGGATATATTGAACAGGAGGTTTGAACCAAAGGATAAACTAAGCGAAACCTACTTAGCCAAGATCTATGACGTAAGTAGAACACCTGTTAGAGAGGCTCTTCATAAATTAGAAAAAGAGGGCTTAGTTGTAAGGATGAGCGATGGATATCATGTGAACTTTTTAACAAAGGAACAAATAATAAAGTTATTTGAAGTTAGGGTTGTCCTTGAAGGTTATGCCGCAGAGAGAGCTGCCAGTAATAAAAATAAAGAATTGCTGAAGAAGCTAAGAGAAAAAGCTGAGATGATGAGAAAAATTGACAAGAACGACCCCTTAGCTGCAGCAAAAATCAACACAGAATTTCATGATTTAGTAGCCGAGATGAGCGGCAATGAATACCTCAGAGATATACTTAAAGATATAAGGAATAAACTTGCTGTTCTCAAGATTGACCTCTTTGCTTCAGCAAGCAGGATAAATGAAGAAATAGAAGAACATTGGAAAATCTATGAGGCCATAGCAAAAGGCGATCCGGAAGCAGCTAGGGAAGCTGCTATTAGGCACCAAAGAAACCTAATAGAGTTTGTCAAGTCGAAGAAAATGATCGGTCATACATTAATTTAACTATAAACCAAGAAAACATCAATTTTTGGTACTACAATTTATAAGCTTCATTTCTCCCTTTACGAAGGAGGATGCTGGGATGTCTTTAAGGCTTGGAAAGAAAATCATTAAGCCACCCAAGAAAGAGCACTATGATGTATTAATAATAGGAGCTGGACCAGCAGGATTTTCCGCGGCAGTCTATGCATCAAGGTTTTTATTAAAGACAGCAATTGTTAGTGAAGAAGTGGGAGGACAGCTAAACCTAACCGATGTAGTTGACGATTATCCAGCAACGCTTTCCATAAAAGCATCAGAGCTTGTTTCAAGGTTTAGGCAGCATGCAGAAAAACTTTTCAATGTGCCGGTATATGAGTATATAACAGTAAAAGGATTTAATAAAGACAACAATGGAGAATATCATGTTATTGGAACAAATGGCCTAGATGTATATACCAAGACCATTATAATGGCGGTTGGCTCTAAGAGGAGAAAGTTGAACGTCCCAGGAGAAAAGGAATTTACCGGTAAGGGTGTTAGCTATTGTAGCATTTGTGATGCTCCGCTTTATAAAGGGAAAAAAAGCGTGATTGTAGTAGGGGGTGGAGATGCTGCCCTTGAAGGTTCATTATTGCTTAGCGACTACGTAAACATGGTCTACCTTGTTCATAGAAGAGATCAATTCAGAGCAAAACCTTTTTATGTCAAAAGAGTGTTAGAGAAGAAAAACATAAAGCCACTATATAATACCATTGTGACAGAAATAAGGGGGGAAGGCCTAGTCAAAAGTGCTATTATAGAAAACAAAGTATCTCATGAAAGAAGAGAAATACCAATAGATGGTATATTTATAGAGATAGGGTTCGAACCACCTAAGGAGTGGTATAAATCCCTAGGATTGGAAACGGATGAAGACGGATATATCAAAGTAGATGATTGGATGAGAACTAACATACCGGGAGTATTCGCTGCTGGCGATGCCACAAGCAAGTGGAAGGGATTTAGACAAATAGTTACAGCAGCGGCTTCCGGCTCAATAGCTGCCTATAGTGCATATACATATCTTACAGAAAAAGGCCTTTTAGAGGGATGAAATAGATGAATGGTATCATTAATGTTGATGTATATGATGCCCTTAACCAAAGGTTAAAAAAACAAGGCTACCATATTATAGGCAATCACAGCTCTGTAAAGAAGTGCTTCTGGAACCATGCAGCTATGGTGGAGAATAGGTTTTGCTATAAATCAAAGTTCTATGGAATAGAAAGCCATAGATGCATACAATTAAGCGTTACAAACCATTGGTGCTGGAACGCTTGTATACATTGCTGGAGGCTAAGGCCACAAGATGTCGGTCTCGAATGGGACGAGACTCGTTTGCCATTCAATGATGACCCTAAATTTATTGTTGATAACGCAATAAAGGAATATAGAAGGCTTATGAGCGGTTACAAAGGTAGACCTGGCGTAGATTTAAAGAAATATGAAGAAGCCATGAACCCAAAACATGTAGCAATTAGCCTCACGGGCGAGGCAACCCTGTATCCCAGGTTAGGAGAGCTTATAAAAGAGTTCCACAAGAGAGGAATAACAACATTTCTCGTGACAAGAGCTGTCAGACCGGATGTGCTAGCAAACCTTGAGGAAGAACCCTCACAGATCTATGTAAGCCTTGAGGCATGGAATGAAGAAACCTATAAATTCTTCAATAGGCCAATAGTTCCAAATGCATGGAAACTAACGCTCGAGACACTAGAGATGCTGCCTAGCTTTTCATCCACGACCGTCTATAGGATAACACATGTTAAAGGATTTAACGATAATGACAACGCAGTAAATGGCTTTGGCAAGCTGGTAAGACTAGGAATGCCAGACTACATAGAAGTGAAAGCATATATGTACGTAGGGGCAAGCAAGCTTAGACTTTCTAAAGCCAATATGCCTAGCTTTGAAGAGGTATCATACCTAGCAAAGAAGGTTAGTAAAGAAACTTCATACCCAATAGTTAGTAGAAGTAAAGCCAGTAGGGTTGTCCTATTAAGTAAGCTTGAAAGACCAGTTAGGTATGGGAATGGTAGTCCTATGGGATGGAAGACCCCAGATGAGGACAAGCCAGGAGAATATGAGGAGGAATTATAGCTCCCAATGATGGTACCTCGCATCTCTGATAGTGAGGCGATAATGATGGAGGGTGCAAGCTCTGAGGGAGCAATAAAGGAGATAAAAAACATATTGATAAAACTCCTTGAGAACTATTATTCATTTTTCAGCAGGGATGAAAGATTAAACAGCGATGGTATCAGGCTCTACAAAAGGGTATCATACTTTATTCACTTTCTTGATGAACCTAAAATAAGCTCTTACAGGAAATCATTTAGAGACCCGACGTTCGAAAATATACTATCCTTTGCTACTCTGTTTCTTGATGATGTAGACACCCTTATCGAAATTTCGATAAATAAGGATATGTACAAAACTCCTTATGATAACATGCTTATATTACCAGTTTCTAAAATAAGAAATGTGAAAAGTATAAAACGATTCCCAACTAAACGACCTTTAAGGGTCTAGCTTACCTTTATTGACGTTAAGTTATAGGCTAGGTAATTAGAAGCGCCAACACTTATGATCATCTGTGAAGCGACTGGAACCCCACTAATATATATTATTGTTGCACTAAGCCTTATTGAAGTAGTGGTAGAGGTACTAAACGCTGTTGTTGATGGTGCAATGCTTATTGCAACAGCTTTATAAGTTTTGCCATTAAAGGGTGCCTCCACAAACCCTATATTTACGCTAGCATATGGGGAAGACCTAGAAGGCTGCCCGCTTGAAAGGTACTTCCAGCTAATATTATATAGGTTACCTATATAATAAACACCTAAGATCGGAGCCATGCCAGGAAAAGGTAACATCGTTTTTGCCCCAGTATAGGGATTTGTGAAAGTAAACTCGCTCGTATAAAATGCCCTGTAGTAAGTAGCATTCATAGGAATAGTAACGTTTCCCATTACCTCCTTCATACTAACCAGACCATTGTTGCCATATTTATAAATTATTTTTTCTAATAACTTGTTAGTAGTTCCGTTATATAATGAAGCAGTCCCGTTATGCCCCATTATGTCGTTATTCACCACAACATACATCTTTCCAAATTTGGGGGAATCGATAGTGTATTTAAGGTATGAAACCTTGTTCATAAGGTTAAACATTGAGGGGTTGGAACTCAAGGCTTTTAACGGCTTAGAATAGGAAGAATATGTGTATAACCCTATCCCAGATGAAACTAAAGTAGCAGCAAATAGCACTATCATCAGCACAGTAGCTTTTGATACCATTATTTCCACCCAATCCTCGCTTTATAGCAGTTCTATATAGAATTTAAATTCTCATCCATTCTACACATAATGTTGGTGGAACGGTATGACTATAGGACTAGCAAAGGGAATCAATGCATCTGGCCATGTAGGTTGGGTAACTGTAAGGTGTCGCATATGTGGTAGGTATATGGATCTCTCCGGGCAAAAGCCAGGTAGCAGGCATGAGGAAGTTGTTTATATGTGCCCCAAGTGCTCAAAGACCATTGAAGCTTATTTCTGTGCAGCAGATGCAAAGCGCTTAGGATACCGTTGTCCTTATTGTGGTTCTCAACTTGTATTAGCATCACCTTTAGTCGAAGAATGACATAATATAATTTGGTGTGCCATTTTTGATAGAAGAGCTCTATATTGATGAAGGAGTAAATGCATACAAGATACTTACTAAAGATGGAACCAACTATATATTTGATTATTATGAGGATCTAGGTAAAGCCAAAAATAACATAGAAGAAAAGTGCACGTCAAAAATATCTATTGGTGAGATAACCTCCTGTAGTATAAGGCTGAGTGACAGCTGCCTTATTTCATTAATTATCAGCAAGAGGTCTGTTGAAATTGCCTCTTTACTGTATTTTACTAAAGAAACACAGAATAACAAAGAATATAGAGATCTATATAGGGAATGCATAGACTTGGCTAAGGCATTTATGAGGAGCATAACTAGATAATTGTGGAAGAAGAGAAAAACTCTTAAGTTTTTCAATCAACAATATAGCGTGACACAACCCGCCGTAGCTCAGCGGTAGAGCGCCCGGCTGTAGTGGGACGTGGCGCTATCGGCCTATCTAGCCGATACCGGGTGGTCCGGGGTTCAATTCCCCGCGGCGGGATTTTTAATGAAGTCATGAAAAAGTTCAGCTTTCAACTAAAGCTTGGACTGCTGAAAGATATTTTAAAGCCAAGGACCATTAAATTTATGAAAGTGATAAAGCATGAAGGGCTACAACCATATAGCAAAAGTAGAGAAAAATGGGGCAATCCTATTAGGCAATGAAACTGTTGTAGATTCCTTCTATAAGAGGCTTGTGAGGGTAGTTACGCATGCCCACGAGGACCACATTAGAGGATTAAAGAGAAGCATTAAGGAAAGCATGTTCATTGTAGCAACCCCGATAACGCACGAGTTTCTCAAAATATTAGGGTTTGCGATACCGGAGCAGAAGATAGTAAGGCTAAATTACAACAGGGAGATTGGCATAGAAGAAGACAAGATCACCTTAAAGGTGTCTAGACATATAGCTGGTAGTGCCCAAGTTATTGTAGAAAGTGTTAATGGTATCTCTGGATATACAGGAGATTTTAAGATGCCCGGCACTGAACCCCTAAGAGATCTTGATGTTTTAGTATTAGACGCTACTTATGGAAACCTAAAATATCAAAGAGGATGGGCTGACTGGGATGCACTAGCAGCGCTAATCAACATTATTGAGAAATACTCAGGTGAAAAGCCCATCTGGATCTATGGATATAATGGAAAGCTCCAAGAGATAATGATTGAATTAAGGAGTAGAGGAATTAAAAACAAGTACCTAGCTGATGAAAAAACAATTAAGATGGCAAAGATAGCTTCTGAATTTTATAACGTACCAATCGGTGATGTCTCTCTTTTCAACAAAAAGCTTGTTGATGCAGGAACTATAGTCTTTATGCATGCATTCAAGAAACGCAATTTTATTAAGGTTGAAGGAATTCATGTAAACCTGACCGGATGGGAGATGAGGGGGATTGCTGTAAGAATAAAAGATAACCTATTCAACGTTTCTTTTAGTGACCATGCTACCTTCAAGGAAATAATAGAGTATGTAAAGGAGTCTAGGCCAAAAAGGGTGATAATAGATGGCTCTAGAAGCAACAACGCTTGGTATATCGCAAAATATTTGTCTAAGATTATGAACATAGACACGAAAGTTGAACCGGAAAATACCTTGGGCTGGTAGAAGATGATAGAGTCAAATACTAGCAACGAGGATAGGGCAAGAATACTTGAATCTTCTAAAAGCTATTTCTCCTCTATAGAACCCTCTATACCCCCTATACTGATGAGCAGCGCCATGATTGTTGCACTTGCCTCTCTTTTATTACACGCTAAAACGCTCTCGCTTGTCTTAGTTGCAATAGCACTAACGCTAGCTTTCGTAGGTTCTGCTATGGAAATTATGTTTTTGCTAATTCTAAAAAGAATTGACAACATAATTTCTGGTAAAAAGGATTCTATGATTTTAAACATTGTAATCATAGCCGTTATGATGATGCTCTATTTTATAATAATAGGAATGCCCATAATCAACTATTATGAATCGAAAATCATTGAGAGCCTAAAAAGTTCCTATGGGAAAGAAAGCCAATGCGCTTTTAAAAATCTCCTGGTTTCTTTATTTACATTCGGATTTGCCATCTCAGTATTTCAAGCATGCATAAGCGTAAACCTGCTAAGCATTATCGACACCGCTATCTATAGCATTAGGCAGACTACCCCTGAACTTCTCCGCTCCTATGGCTATTAACGGTAAAGTTATAGTAGGTGCCTTTATCGTCTCATCCAACACAATCCTCCACGAAGTTCCGCAGTTTTGACAATAGGCCAGCCCGACCCTACGCTCTTTGTCAGTAAAGAGACCTAGGCTGAAGCTATCCTTGTTCCCACAATAGGGACATATAACAATACCTTCGGATACAATCCACTTGTAGCCACAAAAATGACATACCATCTTATATCTATTGCCTTCCTTTATCATCGTCTTACTTTCAGACCCACAAATAGGACAAAAGGCAGACTCTCTCTTTATTTCTCCCTTCGTTCCTAGGTATTTATCGGCAAAAAACCTAGAGACTGCCTGAAGTGCAATTAAGGAGCTTCTCGCTCCCCGTACATTCATGTTACCGTCAAGTGCTTCTTTCAGCACCTTGTCAGCATCAGCAACCTCTATGCCTTCTCCCATGGCCTCAGAAACTTCTTGTATAAACCTTTGCAACACGCCATTTTCTGATAGTTTTGAGATAAACCTGGTCAAATCGCTAAGGTCTATTTCATTAAACATGGTTTCGATATTTTTAATGATGCTCAGCTGTATTTCCTCTATTTTTTTAGCTACATCTATATCTATTTTAAATCCTATTAAATGATTGTATCTCCTTAAAGAAAAAACAAATTCTTCAATTGTATTCAAGAAACTAACTCCCCTTTGCTTTTAGTTTATTCTTTAACTCGCTTAGCTCTTTTATTAGAGCTGGCAAAACCTCTCTAAAATCAGCCACAACACCATAATCGCTTTGGTTAAATATAGGCGCATTTGGATCATTATTTATTGCAAGAACAACCTCTGCTTCCCTTATACCAAATGTGTGCTGTGCAGCACCGCTTAAACCAACCCCTATGTATAATATGGGCTTAACGGATTTACCCGTCTGGCCCACTTGCTTCTCATGAGGTATCCAGCCCATATCAACAGCTTTTCTAGTACCTGCAACAGGGGCATTTAATGTTTTTGCCAAATCCTTTAACATGTTAAATCCTTCTATTGTTCCTAGACCTTTTCCACCGCTTACAAGGAGCTCTGCCTTCTCTATAGGCACTTCGCTAATTGGTAGCGTTTTCCTTGAAATAAGCCTGGTCTTAGGTTTTTCTATCTCTTTTACTTTTACTTCAACAACCTTTCCCTTTCTGTTCGGATCCCTTGGAGGTAACTTGAAAACGTTTGGCCTAGCAGTTCCTACTTGAGGCCTTCTAGTTGGAGTCTTTATATATGCTAAAAGGATGGCACCAAAAGGTGGTCTAATCATAAGCACATCTTTAGTCTTTTCGTCTACATCGAACTCTGTGCAATCAGCTGTAATTCCCGCCCTCAGGGTATTTGCAACATACGGTCCTAGCTCCCTTCCTTTCATTGTAGCCGAAATAAATATTACTGCTGGCTTTTGATCCTTAGCGAGCTCTGCTATTGCCCTAGCGTAAACGTGGGGAGAATACATCGAAAGCCTCTCGTCATCAAGTACTATTACCTCGTCAGCACCGTACTCTATGAATTGATTGGCAAACCTCTTAACGTTATAACCTACTAATACACCAATTATTTTTGTGTTAAGTTTTGAGGCTATCTTACTAGCCGGAGTTAGCATTTGAAGACTTGCTTCCGTTATTCCGTTTTCGTCTACTTCCCCTACAACCCATACATTCTTGAAATCTTCTAACTTTTGGCAGTCCCACTCAGGACATATGTTACAATTGGAGCTCATTGAGCCTCACCCTCCATACTTAAATATTTCATGAGAACTTTTGAAGCCTTATCATCCTTCATTAAGGTCTCTATAATCCATTTTGCGGCATCCTCACCACTTTTCGGTGTATAAACTATTTTCTTTCTAGGCACTTCTGGCACGTTTACTGTCTTAGAAACTATTGTAGGCGAACCTTTCAATCCAATGCACCTTGGATCCAACTTTAGCTCGGCGTTGGTCCAAGTCATTATGGGTTTCTCTACTTTATACCTGATTTTATTTATTAGCCTTACAGGCCTTGGTTTGAGTGCTTTCATGTGAGTTGCGATGATTGCAGGTAGCTCTACCTCCCATTCTTCAACTGCGTCCTCTAAAACCCTTTCCACTACAAATTTGCTGTCTACAAACTTGGCATCGTGAACATAATAGATATAGGGCCAATTTAGCCAGCTTGCAGTCTGGGCCCCTATATGGGCAGTACTAGAGTCTATTGTTTCCTGCCCAAATATAACTAGGTCAACTTTCCCTATCTCTCTATTTATTTTTTCTATTGTTTTTGCTATTACATAGCTAGTCGCTAAGGTATCAGCACCTGCGAAAGCCCTATCAGAAACTAATATCCCCCTGTCAACTCCCATGCCTATAAGGTATTCCAAGCCTTTGAGTGCAGGAGGAGGTGCCATAGATATTGCAATAACTTCTCCCTTATACTTATCTTTAAGCTGCAGGGAAAGCTCGACAGCAGGCATGTCGTGAGGATTAACTATGCTGGGAACCCCCTCCCTTATCAAAGTGCCTGTTTTTGGATCTATTCTAACCGAGGTCGTTCCGGGAACCCATTTCATACCCACTACTATCCTCATGATGCACACCTCACACTAAGCAAACCTATACAGAATGCCTTTCCCGCTTTTTGGATAATTCCATTTAACTGCATCCATTGGACATATAACTCTACAAGTACCACATTCCACACACCCTTCATAGCTAAAGATTACCCTGTCCCCAGCCTTTACATAACATCCGGCCGGGCACAGATAAATGCACGGCTTTGTTGGGCATTCTAGGCACTTCTCGGAGTCAACGATTATATGAGGGTCTTCATCCACGTCCCACACATCACTTTGCAATATATCTTCCAATTTTATTGGCTTCTCCTCACCTTTACTCTGACTCATATCCCCTTCACCATCATAAAAGCTTGAGATATAAGATTAAATGGACTGATGCCCTCCTCTTTTAACGCCTGAAACAGCGAGTTATATATTACTTCGTGTTTATACTCAGCTTCAAACATCTTCTCCATAACCTTCGTTAAGAGCTTCGGATACTTAGACATTAACTCAAAGGAGTTCATCAAGGTAATAGCACCCCTGTGCCGCATTATTTCTTCATACATAAAACTTTTCCTTATGTAATCATCATAGACCTGCAGGTTTTCATAATTGACTCCACCGTTATTTCTAGCATACTCAACTGCATCTGCAGCCAACTTTCCACTATAAACAGCGTAGTCAACCCCTCTAAAGGTATAGCCTAAAGACAACAAAAGCCCTGCCGCATCTCCGGCTATCAATAGGCCTGGATAGGCAAACCTACTTGGCGCAAATTTGATTGCATCTGTTATTGTTAGGTGTCCGCCATATTCAGATATTATAGCATCTTTCCAATAAGGCTTAAAGTATGGATGCAACCTAAAACCCTCTATCAGGCTAGAAACGTGGCCTTCAAAGCTTCCTTCATCTAACAGCTTCTTTGATAGGTGGAGAACTAACCCCATGCTCACAGTATCTTTATTTGTATATATAAAACCACCCCCTGGTATGCCTTTAGTTATGTCACCTACTATAGCCCATGCTAACCCTTCTTTTTTATCGAGGCCAAACCTTGATTCTATGTTACCTTCTCCTACCTTAAGCACCTCCTTAACGCCTAACCCAACGGTGTCAGGATCAAGTTTTTTAACCAGCCCAAGCCTTTCTAAAAGGAGCCTATTTACCCCTTCAGCGTCTATTACAGCATCCGCCTCAATAACGTCAGGCCCACTCCTTATACCTACTACCTTATTGTCTCTCATCAAGATCTCTTCTACAGTCACTTCGCTCGCTAACAGTGCTCCTGCTCCCTCCGCCTTTTTTATCATCCATTGCGTCAATTGAGTTAAATAAGTTACAAAGCTCACCTTTTTTTCGGTTCTATACTCTACTGTAAGAACCTTTTCACCATCAACCATGCTGATTCTCTCCTTCGTGACCCATCTATGTATTGGTGCTTCTTTGTCTAGCTCTGGCCATACTTCTCTTATTGGCTGTGCATATACCTTTCCACCAAACATGTTCTTATCCCCTAGTCCCTTCCCTCTTTCTACTAAGAGAACGCTGAACCCTTTCTTAGCTAGTAGATATGCCGCTGCCGATCCTGCAGGACCTGCCCCCACTACGACAACGTCAAACCTCGTAGGTATACTTGACAATATTACTCACCCGCTTAATACTTTAAATTATTCCTATTATAGGTTTTGCTTGGAAATGATTAAAAAAATTATAGAATTGCTCATAATAAACAAAAAATACATAATTCTTTTAAATCTCTATTATCTTAAAATGGCTTTACTGGTTGTTCAGCCCCGCATGCCTCACATACTAAAACCCACACTTTTCCTCTACGCTCTATCCTTGTATCTATGCTTCCACATGTAGGACACCTAAGGTAGGATTTCACAAAAAGGTCAAGTAGCTGCTGTATAACCTTCCTTGACACCTTAACATTGAGCACGAGCCTTCCTGAACCCTCATCATATGAACCTGCAGAAGCCAATTCCTTTAATAGATATTTTGATAGTAGCTGTGGTTCTCTCTTTAATTTTTGTGAAATCTCTTTGAAGTTCATTATTATTGTTTGAGACCCAACCCTTAAGAGCTCAGGTTCCGGTATTTCAAGTTCGGAGCTCCCACTTTTTGGAGGGATCTTTTCATACACCCTAGATAAGAGCTTCTCGTAATCTTTCAATATTTCTTTGCCCTCGCTCATATCATATCCCAAAGGTATGTTGACCTCATAGGTTATTAATCTTAAGCGAAACAGAAATTATTTTTAAACTCAAAAGCTCATATTTTATTGCGTGGGCCGGTAGCTCAGGCTGGAAGAGCGCTCGGCTTGCACCCGAGAGGCCCCGGGTTCAAATCCCGGCCGGTCCACATATGCAAAAATTATGTCCTAGTGAAAAGCAACCAATACCTTAACAAGCATTATGAGTAACCATTGAGTTAGAAGGCTAATTACCAAGCCATCTAATCCTACTCCAAAAACCTAACCTAAATCATCCTTGACCATTACATAGGCATCTTCCCCATCCCTATAATAGCTACGTATAATCCTTGCTTTTCTGAAGCCGAACTTCTCATAAAGGCTGATGGCATCATAATTAGACACCCTGACCTCGAGGTATACGGCATCAACGCCATATTTTGCCTTCATTAGCCTTATTGCCTCACCCAGCAAAGAAGATCCGATGCCCTTTTTTCTATGCTCTGGTAAGACAGCTATAGATATCACATGACCCACCTTATGAGATTCTAAGAAAGTGCTCCTTATTGATTTTACAATAACGCCTAGCTTTCCCCTCCTCTCATATTTCACAAGTTCGTTTTCCTTACCATATAAAACTGGATCCCTTGTATCCTCAACTCTGTTCATTATATAGCCCACTATACTACCCTTTATTTCAGCTACAAGAAAGAGATCACCCCATCTTTCTAAAATGTACCTATAGAAGCCATACCAATAATTTTCTGGCAGGGTTCTCATGTTAACTTCCATGATACTAGAAATATCGCCTTCACTAGCACACCTTATTGTGGCTTGTAAGTTCCTGCCACCATCCAGCACTTTTCACCGCCAATATTACTTGAACTTAATGTCATTTAAAGCTGTATATTAAGGAATATAGACATTTATTTGCCGACCCTATGGAATCCCATATATAGAACCTTTGTATAAAGTTAAAATTTCCACTGCTTTCAGCTTTTATTTGTAGGTGCAAAAATCATGGAAAACGATGAAGTATATCATCCATCATCAAGGATAATCAAGAGCTACAGCGATAGCCTGAGCGGAAAGTGCATAGTATTAGGAGTTACAGCAAGCATCTCCATATATAGATCCCTTGACACTGCAAGGTGGTTAATGAGAAGAGGAGCAATAGTCCAAACTATAATGACACAGGAGTCTGCCAAATTCATAAACCCTGATATGTTTTATTGGGCAACTGGAGTTAGACCAATTGTTAACCTAACAGGCGAAACAGAGCATATATCCTTAGCTAGCAGGTGTGACTCCATGCTAATAGCCCCAGCCACCCTTTCAACCATGTCTAAAATAGCCTACAGCATAAGTGATAATCCTGTCTCCTTAACTGCTATATCCTTTCTTGGCTTTAAAAAACCACTAGTACTTGTACCTGCCATGCACATAAACATGATGAAGACAAAGCAATATGAAGAAATAGAAAAGAGAATTGTTGATAGTGGTATTTTTATTATAAATCCGTATTTTTCGGAAGACATCGCAAAATACCCAGACCCTCAGTTTGTTGCGAGGGTATCTTCAGCACACACGCTAAGGGGTTATGATATGAAATCGTTGAAGGTATTAGTTACAGCAGGTGCCACTAGGAACTGGGTAGATGACATAAGGTTTATATCGAACCCTAGCTCCGGGAGAATGGGCATAGAGATTGCAATAGAAGCGTACTCTAGGGGGGCACAGGTAGAATTGCTTCATGGACACACAGAAGTTCAAGTTCCACATACCATACAATCTTACTACTGTGAGACCACAGAAGAGATGTCAAGAAAGATCAGAGAATTGACGGAAAAGAATCAGTATGATATAATAATTGGCGCTGCCGCTCCAGTTGACTTCGAGGTCGAGAACAGGTTTAAGGGTAAGCTAAGGAGTGAAAATAACTATGACATAAAGCTCGTCGCATCAAAAAAGGTTCTAAATTCTATAGCGAAAAAACCTAAAGTTTTGATATCATTTGCTGCAGAATCCATTAATAATTGGAAGGAATTATACAAAAAGGCAAGGGAAAAGATAGAGAAATACAAGGCTGATATGGTAGTTGCAAATCCTGCTAATATAAGTGACGTTGGCTTCTCAAGCCTTTATGATAAGGTTGCTATAATACCTAAAGAAGGTCCCATAATAGACATTGATAAGACTTTAAAGGAAAACTTAGCAAGAATAATATTGGATAAGGCACTAAACATGGTTAAGGGTGTCTCTGATGAAGATAAGCACCAATGATATGGTTAACATAGATTATGACTATGCAAAAAATGCGATAAAAAGGTTCTTACGAGAAGAACTAAGCAATACTGGCCTCTCTGGCTACGTCATTGGGTTGAGCGGAGGCGTAGACTCGGCCCTCTCATATTTCTTGGCAACTGAAGCCGTTGGGAGCGATAAGGTACTGGCGCTAATAATGCCAGACTCCTCAGTAACGCCAAAGGAAGATATAGAAGATGCCAAGGATCTGGTTAGGATAAAAGGTGGCCAGGTTCAAATAATCAATATTGATCCTATCGTAGAAGTATATAAATCAAGCATACCTATTTATGAGAAAAGCGATCTAGTACCAATAGGCAACATAAGGGCTAGGATTAGGATGTCACTACTATATTTTTATGCCAACAAGCTCAAAAGGCTTGTACTAGGGACTGGCGATAGAAGCGAAATAACTATAGGGTACTTCACGAAATATGGTGATGGTGGAGCCGATCTCCTACCGATCTCCAACTTATTAAAAACCCAGGTCAGAAGATTAGCATCAATGCTTGGAATACCTGAGAGAGTTGCATATAAACCAAGTAGCCCTAGGCTATGGGAGAACCAATTAGCAGAAAAAGAGCTTGGCGTTTCTTATGAAACTATAGATTTAATAATATACGGCCTGTTTGATAAGGGGCTTGACATAGAAGAGTTCACTAAAATTACCGGTATCGATAAATCCGTTGTAGAAAGGGTATTAGAGCTTAATAGGAAAACCCAACACAAGAGACTACAACCTGCATCAATACCCTTCAGGGATGTAATTAGATACCTCTAGAATAGCTACATTTAATGCAACCTTATATGCCTAGGTTATTCTCAAACCCCTCTTCCCTAACCACCCTGTAGAGGCCCTTGTTAATGATCTTTTCTACTAAGGTTTCCGATAACTCTATTATTTTCTCTGCTATGCTTATTTCCCTTAATAGCTCTTCCTCATACTCTGCCCTAGCTTTTATCAAAAAATCCACGATCATCGGCAGCTCATTAAATGCTATTTTCCTAATTATATTCTTCTCTTCTACCCCAATCCTTTTCCTTCTAGATAGCTTGCTTAGTGTATTTAGTATATTTTCTGGGTCTAGGCTGTAGAACTGAACCTTAAGCAACTTTACTTTTGGATCATCCTCTCTACCAGAACTCCCTTCGTATTCATGTATTGCCTCTTCGAGAGATTTTTTATCTACCAAATCCCACCAATGCTGGGACTCAGACCTATAGGTAGTCCTTATTATTCCATATTCTTTTTCTAATCTTGCAAGCAGAGGGACCGGATTGTAATCAAGCCCATATTTGGCAAGCAAGTCCTTCACATCCCTCGTTTCAAAATCTCCTAGTTTGGCTCTTCCAACAATCCTAGAAGAGTCCAAGAGGGCCCTAAGCACATAATATCCTCTATCTCTGTATTTTGACAGAAAACCCCTTATGCTCTTCGGGCCCTCACTATAATCCAAACGGCGCTCACCACTCTGCGCATTAACGCTAATAATTTTTAGATATACCAGAGGATATTAGTGGTATATATAATGAAGACAAAGGTAGAGGTTCCGATGGACAATAATACCGATGGCAATAAATATGTAATAGATGCCCAAAACATATATAAAAAAATAGGAAAAAAAGACGTCTTAAAAGGGATTAACCTCTTAGTCAACTATGGAGAAATTCATGTACTCGCTGGCCATAATGGGGCTGGTAAGACGACCTTCTTCAGGATATTGATAGGCTTGTTGCGATATGACTCTGGCACCTTAAGGGTATTAGGACTTGACCCATACAAGTCCAGGCAAGAGGTTAGCAAGAGGTTGGGATATGTGCCGGAAGACTCGTCACCTTATGAGAGGTTAACAGGGTATGAGAACTTAAAGGTCTACGCACTAATATACAGTGAAGGAAATGAAGAAGTCGCTGAAAGATATGTAGAGAGAGGTATCGAGATCTCAGGTTTGAAAGATAAGGACTTGTCTAGGAAAGCTGGAGAGTACAGCAACGGTATGAAAAAAAGGCTACTTATAGCAAGGGCGTTGATGCACTCTCCTAAACTCGTACTTCTAGATGAGCCTACTAATGGATTAGATGTGTTCTCTGCCTATAATATTAGAAAGCTGATAAAATCTATGGCCTCTTCTGGCACTACTTTTTTGATATCAACTCACAACATGTCTGAAGCGGAAATGCTAGCAAGTAAGGTATCTTTTATAGCGCATGGCCTGATAATATATACGGGTTCGGTTAAATCTGCTATAGAAGAATTCGCTTCAGTAAACCTAGAGGAGGCATTTATTAAGGCTGTAGGCGAAAGAGAGTGAAATCAAAGGCTCTGATATGGAAGGAACTTCTAGACCTGAGCAGGGATAAGAGGACGCTAGCGGTAATGATAATAATACCATTTATTGGTCTTCCAGCAATGGCATTAGTAACGACCGGTTTATCGTCAACACAGACTACAACCGTTTATATCGAAGTCCTAGATAACAAATCTCTGTACATAGCCAAGTTCATTTCAAGTCAAGTAATGGAACTCTCAAGGCAATATGGACTAAGGGTTAACGTGACCATTTCAAATGGTCCACCAAAGAGCGTCTATAATATACTCCTAGTGATTCCTAAAGGGTTCTATAAGAACATAACATACATAAATGGTATTGGAACCCTTTACTTGAAAAGTTTGGTTGGCAGCGTTCAGAGCTCTGAGGTTAAATCAATAATAGAAAATGTTATAGGAGAGGTGAAGGAAAGCGTAGTTGTTAACAGGGTAAAGATCCTAGCCAACAAGTCTGGCATAAATGCCACGCCATACAACGTGTTAAATCCGATTTCTATTTCTAGCGGTTACTACTTGCCTAGTGGAAGTCCAGCACCCGTATCTCAAGTAAAGCTTTCATATACAGCAAGGCTCTTGGAGTTTTCTCTGTTTTTTGTAGCAAACCCAGCCATAATATTAATGGGAGATAGCGTTTTAGGTGAAAAGGAGAGAAAGACAATAGAAACGCTGCTGGCAACGCCAGCCTCGAAAACCAGTATTATAATTGGAAAGCTTTCTGCCTCTGTTGCAATAGGCCTAGTCACAGCCATCGCTGACAGCGCAGGTGTTATATTATACCTTTCCATGATATCACCAGGGAGCCTAAAGCTAACCCCAGGCCTTATAGGAGTTAACCTAGCCGTCAGCGCCCTCCTAGTCATAATGTCTGCTGCAATAATTACCCCGGCCATATTAAGGAGTTCTAGCATTAGATCGGCTCAATCGGTTTCTTACCTCTTAATGATGGTTGCCCTAGGAATATATTTTAGTGCACTTTTTATAGACTTTCAGAGGCTACCTTACTACGTTCAAGGAATACTTATGGTAATACCATTTACACAGGCAGCGCTTGCCCTGCAGAACTTTGTTCTTGGACAATATGTACTTATGGCAACAAACCTAGTTATAATGGTAGGATTTATATTACTAGGAATTTTCGTTTCGATTAAATCGTTTAATACAGAAAGGCTGATCCTGAGTAAATAAAAACTAAGGTCTTGCCTTCCTAGGCTTTATTATTTCTTTTGGAGCCTTCTCAAAAGGCTCTAAGTACCTTCTCAAAACCTTCGGCACCACAACGGAGCCGTCTGGAAGCTGATAGTTCTCCATTATAGCAGTTATAACCCTTGTAGAGGCTATACCGGTGCTGTTCAGCGTATGCACATAATCCCTTACCATGCCTTTTCTTCTGATTAGTCTTATGTTTAGCCTATATGCCTGCCAATCGGTGCAATTGCTTGCACTCACCATTTCTCTAAACTTTCCTTGGGATGGCATCCAGACCTCAAGGTCATACTTCTTCGTTGCACATGCACCTAGGTCACCTGAGGCTATGTTAACTATCCTATAAGGTAGCCCTAGTTCCCTAAAGATCTCTTCAGCATTGCCTATTATTTCCTCATGGTACTTTTTACTCTCTTCTGGTAACGAAAAGACAAACTGCTCAACCTTATGGAACTGATGTACCCTAAATATTCCTTTAAGATCCCTGTTTCCAGCCCCTGCTTCTTTCCTAAAAGCTGGACTGAAGCCCACGTATTTTTTTGGTAGCTCGTCATCGTATATCTCTTCGTTATAATATAGCGCTGCTATTGGGTGCTCAGCTGTTGCAATCATGTAAAGATCTTCTCCTTCTATTTTATATATGGCATCCTTAAATGTCTCTAGGTCTATTACGGAGTTTATTACTCCATACCTCAGCATATATGGTGGTAAAACAAGGCTATAGCCTTTAGATGTAAGCCTATCAATAGCAAACAGGAGAAGAGAAAAGTCAAGCCAGACTATATCATCAAATAAATAATAAAACCTTGAAGAAGAAACTTCACCTGCCTTCAACGTGTCTGCTAGCTTCAACACATTCTCTAACATATCAGCATGACCTACTGGTTTGAAATCTATGACCTCATAGTTGAGAGTAAAGCCATATTTCTCAGTTTGCTCCTCAAAAGAAGTAACGTAACCCCTATAGACCTTTGGCTTTCCCCAAAATCTAATAGGAATTGATGCATCTTCACCACCAATAGGCACATCGTTCTCTACAATATTTGGTAAGCTCCTGAGCGTATTCATTCTCTCTTCTTCAATTGCCCTCAGCTCTCTTTCGGCTTCCTCTAACTTATTCTTTAGGCTTCTGGCCTCTTCTATAAGCTTCTTCTTCTCTTCTCCTCTTGCCTTCGTGATCTTAGAGCTAACGACATTATGGCGATGCCTAAGCTCATTAATTTTAGTTAGCATTGCCCTCCACTTACTATCTAGGGCTACAGCACTATCGACTATAGAAGGTTCTAGTTGCCTCTTCTTTATATGCTCCTTTAAGACCTCAGGCTCATTTCTCACCAATTCCAGTATAGACCAGGGCATCTTCACTCCCCTTTTTTGCTCTTTATAAGATTTTTAAACGCTTAATAAAATGAAGTTTTCCACTACCCAGTCCATTTATAGATAAACACAACAACGCTGTAGAAGTCTACAGACTTTCCAAGGTTAATGTTAGCTGGATTTGATATGAAGATAGCAACTGGTACGAAGTGCTTTAAAGGAAATGGGTTTATAATTTCTGGAGTTAAACCTGTATTGGAAGCATATGCAATCCCTGCTGGTTCAAATGAAGTAGCATTTTTTAGAAAGAGCGCATTTTTGCCAAATACACCATATTGCTTGAGGTCTTTAATACCATTGAGCATCATACTATAAAGGAGCGTGTTTAACACGACGGTAACGTTCTTCCTTGGAGATCCTATGAGACCTGGAAATTGTATAAACGTATCTCCTTGGTAAGTTGTTTCTGAAGAATAGTTAGTAAATAAGGGAGTTGGAGTATACGGGTTGATTCTATAGGCAATTCTTAGCATCTGGAAGGATTTGGCCATGTCTCCCATACCATAGGTTATTGCATAAAGGCCCTGGCTCTGGCTTATAGGAACTATGTTTGGGTATGGGAACATGATCACGCTCCTTGTTGAATTATTATATTCTCCAACAAATACCTCATATGTTAATAAATAGGTATTATTTGGTTTTGCATGAAAATATTTTAAGAGGGCAGAGGAAGCGTTTGGGTTTCCAGTCAATATCCTCGCCAATATTTGTATCTGCGTCCCATTTAGTGTGGCCCCATCAGCAACCGTTGTTCTGTTTGAAATTACACCAATCCAATATCCATAGTCCCACCAGCTTACCACAAGGGCGTTATTGCTAGTATTGTGTTTTAAATAATTTAAAGCCAAGAGCCAGGCGTTGTTCAGAGGAACTAGCGCCTTTGGGCCTGAGGGAGTCTGGAAGCTCAAGGGTTGCATCCACCCAGTCTTTATGGCAGGTGGCATATAATGCATTGAGGTGTAATCTTGGAATGCATAGTAAACACCAAAACCAGCAACTATACCAAAGAGTAGAAGACCCAAAACCAGGGCTGCGGGTTCTACTTCCTCCTTTTTCCTAGTTCTAATCTCTTTCACCTTTTGTTCCTTTTTGATACCAAATAGTAAGCCTATGGTAATCCCCGCCGCTATGTCAAAGAAGTAGTTCGACGTTGCTATAAAGTACGATTCATTAGTGGTTCCATATAGGAATATGAAGGCTGCTATGAAAAATACGACTATTAGCGTTTCGCCTAAACTCCTTTCCTTATTCCTTATTAAATGATATGACAATATGATTAGCCCTATTATAGTAACTATAATAGCTGGCCCAAACGACTGGAATATTGTAGAAAGGGAGCTCTTAGCGTATTCTGCTACCGTTAGCGAAACGACGCTAGTCCCCGAGGGCAACACACCTAGGGCTAGAAGAACCCTGGAAGGAAAAGTTATTATATTTGAATATATTGCTATCCCGACTAACGCTACCCCAGCAATTATTACCCATGCTTGTACCTTGTTGTCATATTTTCTAGTTAATCCTATTTTGTCTAGCGGTATCTTGTCCATATATACCTCTATTGCATAGACTGCCAAGAGGATTGGTATCGCTAGACCTATATCCCTTGTAAAGTAATGTATGCCTACATCGGGCGAAGAGATTACAGAAGTTGCAAAGCCTAGGGAGAGCAAGAGAAGCTTCAAAAACCTATCCCTTGTCGGCTTTGCCATTAATGGATCTATCAGCAACAGGAAAGAAATTATCAGGGTTATGAAGCTGTACCCTCCCCACATCCAAGATACGAAGCCAGCAAACAAACCCCCTACATACATGTAAATTAAAGACCTTACCTTCTTGAGTGACTTGAATCCAAGGACCATAAACAAGAACCCAAGCGTAAAGAATGCAAGGCCAGCATTCGTCTTTCCAGGATAGTCTGCAAAGGCCTTGAATAAAAATGCCCCAGGATAGAAAGCAAAAGCTATGGATGAGGCTATTCCGGCCAACCTTGAGTTTGTAAGTTTCCAGACCATAAAGAACATTACAATAGTGTCTAATCCTGCAAGGAACACCGGCTGTAGGGCAAGGGTCTGAATAACGCTAAGCCCAAACCTCCCTGTAATGTATTTCGTTACAAGCGCTATCAGCATTGCGCCACCTACGTATTCTGACTTCAGGAAATTCCTTCCCCATGGATACCAGAACATCTTCACATCTTTAAGCGGGGCTAGGTTAAAGACCCCATGATGATAAAAGTAATTGGAAAGCCAGTAAAGTATCCAGGGGTCGTTACCATTAACCATATTGGTACCATACAATATGCCTGGTATTAACCTCAGGTATACTGTTATTATTGTAATTATGATAGCTATTCCAATCGCTATAATTGTGCCAATCCTGCCGTTAAGCCCCTCTATAAGGTCAGCCTTGAAAGTTGTTTGTAGGTGGCCTCTACTTTTTTTATGTTTGCTCAAACTTTCCCCCCACAGTCCTTGTGTGTATTAATAATCCTATTTAGACTTAAATAGTTTAATGGCATTGTATGATTGTCAAACTTCAGATCATAAATGAGGGGTTTAAATTTGAAAGGCCTGGTTACCTGTTGCTATTAAATATATTAAAACCTTTGTCAACAATATATTAATTTGTCAATTAGGTGGTATCAATGAAAACATTGATAGCCTTGGGAGGTAATGCCATACAAAGGAAAGGTGAGGAGGGCAGCGTTGAAAACCAATGGAGAAACGTAAGAAAGGCGGTGAGCATAATATCGGAAGCTATTAAAAATGACAGCCTTGTTGTCACACACGGCAACGGCCCCCAGGTAGGCTATATAACTGCTGCGCTACACGAAGCGAACCTCGGAAATATTATAACGTTAGATATCGCTGACGCTATGACCCAAGGCTGGATTGGATATATGCTACAGCACTGCTTCCATTCCCTGAATAAAAATGCTATAACAATCCCGACAAGGGTCGTCGTGCTAAAAAACGACCCTGCTTTTTTAAGGCCAACAAAGTTTGTAGGAAAATATTACTCAAAGGAAGAAGCCGAGGTGTTATCAAAGACTTTTGGATGGATATTTAAGCAGGATCCCAGAGGTGGGTATAGGAGGGTCGTTCCAAGCCCTATGCCCATAGATATATTGGAGATTGATGTTATAAAAAAGCTGTTAGAAGAAAAATACATAGTAATAGCCGTAGGAGGGGGTGGGATACCAGTTATAAAGGAAAATGGAAAATACTCACCAGTAGAGGCAGTTATAGATAAGGACCTAGCAAGCTCTTTGCTAGCTAGGAAAATAAATGCCGATAGGTTTATAATATTGACAGATGTAAATGGGGTTGCACTAAATTATGGAAAAGAAAACGAAGAGTGGATAGAGAAGATAAGGGTTAAAGAGCTCAGAGAACTCTACGATAAAAAAATGTTTCCTGAAGGATCCATGGGCCCAAAGGTACTCTCTGCAATAAAGTTTGTGGAATCTACAGGAAAATATGCAGTAATTGGGAACCTAGACGATGCTGTAAATGTAATAGAAGGGAATTCTGGGACTATGGTTATCCCTTAATAAGAGCTATGCAGCCACCGTTTTCTCGGCCTCAAACTTTTTATCTCAACATTAAAGTAAGCTAACTTACCCAAGCCGAAAAGCTATAGTATTATAAGCTCGGCTACAAACCAAGCTGTTCTTTAAGCTGAGTAACTCCTGGTCCCAGAAAGGTGCTTTAAGCCAAGCCTCCTATATGGACAATCCATCCATAAGTTCTCACACTTGCTCACCTTGCTCCTAGTTATGAATGAGTCAAGAATCTTACACTTAGCAAAATAGCTTCCATTCCTCTCGATAGCCTCGAAGAATTCGCACCCAGACTTCGGTTTGTAGCTGAGAGAGTAGATCTCTGGAAATACGATCTTTTCTTGAAAGCCTTTAGACAATCTTTCACCCGTGCTAGATAGGCCATAAGCCTTTAAAAGGTATATGACTACTCCAAATATTCAGTAAGATCCTTTCTAGCCCTTAAAAGCGATAGTGAACCAATTATGGCCTCTGCATCAACCCTCATCCAATCCCTTATAAACAGCAACACCTCATCTAAAGTATGTGCCTTCGCTACAACACCTTTAATAAAGGAGTTTCTCATAGTTTCCCTTATGTGCCAGTTGCCAACTGGTGCATAATATGATGGTAGGATTTCCCTTAGTATAATAGCATTTGCCCTTCTCCTTTTCCTATAGAGAAACTCCAAGAGGGAGATTCTAGCTGCAGAAAAACCTCCATCCATAGAACTGACCCTTCCCAGGGGATCCTCCCTTATTATATTAATAACTGGCTTTTTAGCATTCATCGTCCAAACCGTTGATGGATGCCAAACCTCTGCCCATTCCACATATCCCTCCCCGGGCATTAAAATAGTTAAGAACCTATTGCCCAAGTATTCACCCTCATAAAACTCATATTCACTTACCTCATTATAGTCCCTTATCGTGCCCCTAAGCTTTCTTGATATTATATCATCTATAGCAGTTATTGACCATCTTGTTGGAACCATCCTCCTCTGCTTTATTTTGCCCAAAAAACCTAGGCTAAACATGTTTTGTATCATATACACGTCGATACCAGCCGAGTATAGCTTCCACACAGCGGATTCTGCTTTAAGGTCATCCCATATTACCTTTTCCATGGCTGAACTCAGCTTTGGGTTATCCCTTACAAATATCCTTTCTGCCTCTGCCCTTGGCCCTAAAGGCTTTGTTATACCATCAAAAGAAAGCTTTGGCAAAGGGTTTTGTTTTAGTATTATTTCACTATCAACTGGCTTCTCCGATATTATCGCCAGCCCTACTTCGCTTTGATAAAGTTCCCATGGTTTGTTTACATTAACCCTCAGCAACGCAGAAACTAACTCCTCCCTAAACCTTATTATATTTCCCAGAGGCTCCCTCTTTATCGACCACATCACAGGATTGTTTCTATACCTAGCCTCGTCCCCTCTTAGCCTTGGTGGCACCATATAGTGAAACAAAACCTTTGGATACCCATACTCACCAACAAGCCCACTTGGTGGAGTTGCGCCTTCTGCCACTTTATTTGAGATGCTTAATGCTGCGTTTAGCCTAAACCTAAACCCTTCTAAAATTGGACACTTTGGAAGACCACATAACCTCTTGTATCCCTTACACCTTGAACAAAGTTCTGGCGGAATGCTAGGCATCCCTATTCACTTACAGCAAAGAGTGAATCCTACTATTTCTAGGATGAAGCCTTATAGTTTCTAGGTTTTCAGGAAAAATGACTTCGGGTTGGCCCTCGAAGCCAAGCCTATCCCATTTTTGCTTTATGTAGATAGCAAAGGATAAGGTCTGGCTTGGTTCACCATGATTTAGAATTATAGACCTAGGCTTTGGATGCAAGCTTCTAAGGAATGACATCAATTCACTCCTGTTGGCATGACCCGAAAATCCTTCAATTCTTTGAACCTCAAGGTTTACCTTGATAGTTTTTAGCTGTCCATCATCTATCATCTGTATTTCTCTCTCCCCATCAACTATCCTCCTCCCAAGCGTCCCAGACGCCTGGTAACTCACAAAAGCAATTGCATTGTTCTGATCTTCAGCAAGGTTTTTAAAATATTCTAATATAGGACCGCCAACCATCATACCACTTGTCGATATTATAACCGCTGGACCTTCGCCAAATATGGCCTCATCCCTCTTTGTCTGGTCATTAATAAAGACCATATTTCTCCCTATAAATGGGTTTTTGTCCTCATGCAATATTTCATCCCTTATGGGTTTTGCCAAGAGCTCAGGATACGAAGTATATATTGCTGTTACCTCATATATCAAACCGTCAATATAGATTGGCATCTCTGGAACCCTTTTGCTTTCAAATGCCTTGTTTATCAAAACCATCATATCCTGGGCCCTGCCTACTGCCATCACTGGTATTAATATCTTGCCCTTCCTATCATAAACCTTTTTTATTAGACTAAAAAGCTGTGCCTCCGCTTCTTCCCTTGTTGGAGTATCTGTAGCTCCATAAGTGGTTTCCATAATTAATGATTCAACCCTATGAAACTCCGTTGATGCCGGGGGCTGTAACCTTGTAGTGTTTGATTCTTCCCTTGGCTTGTAATACTTTATATCTCCTGTATAAAGGAGATTAAACAAGCCTTGACCTATATGGATGTGGGTTAATGCAGAACCCAGTATATGCCCTGCATCTGAAAAGGTGAGCTTTGCATCTGGCGAGAGGTCGGTTACTACGTTATAGTTAACAGTAATAGTTCTGGTAAGCATAGTATTTATGTCCTTCATAGTAAACGGCGGATCTCTTCCTTCTTTTATAAATAAGTCTATGAAATCCTTTAACATAAGCACAGCTATGTCCCTAGTAGGTGGTGTCATATATGCAGGGCCCCGGTATCCATATTTATACAGCAATGGTAGCAGTCCTATGTGATCCATGTGGGCATGAGATATGACGATTGCATCCAATTCTTCTACCCTGAACTCCGGTGCATCATAGAAGGGATAGGCATCTGCACCATAGCCATTCTGCGCAAAACCGGCATCCAGCAGTATCTTGCTCTCACCAGTATCTAGTAATATGGACGATCTTCCAACTTCTCCGAAGCTCCCCAAACCTGTGATCCTTATTTTTCTAGGTCCTACTATCATATCCCTATATACTCTTTCACCTATCTCCCTTAAGGCTTTCTTCCTTTCAGAAGAAGCCCTTATATAAAGATCTAGAACTGATGTCAAAGTCTTGCTTATCAAGGGAGGTTTCCTTGTCACCTCTAGCCTCCAGCCAGTTGAAGCCAGTACTTGGTTTCTAAAGGTTCTTCCTCTTCCCAAGAGTTTTCCAGGCCTTGTTGCAAATACTCTTACTTCACCCAATACCTCGTCAAATTGTATATCGCTTGGTGATATACCAGCGTCCTCTGGGGCATTTTTTATTATATATTGTATGGTAGCCTCTTTTGGTTTTCTTGACTTAGGATCGGTCCTTATTACCATCCTCTTCCTGATTTGCTTGGCTAGATCCTTTATTTTCTCTTCTCCCTCAAGAATCCATTGAGGATTTTTTACATATATTGCTATTTCAGGGCCTTCAAACTCTATACTCGAAATTCCTGCATCCTTTACGTTCTTCAATATCTCCGTTACTATCATAGATCTTAGCCTTTGCCCAACTATCAGCCTTGATTGGCTCGACTCTTCCAAACCAAATCACCTTTTTTAACTTATTAAAAATAATAAAAGCAGGCTTTACTACTATCATAGGAGTTGTCTGAGGGGTATAAACCTTTCTATTATATTGTTTTGAGTGATAGCTATTACGTCAACGCCATCCCCTGTAGCAGAATCCCTTAATATCGCTACTTTTACTGCCTTTGCTGCCAAGTCCATTGCCTTCTCTATCTCCATATCTTGCGCATACTCCCTTTCTAAGACCCCCAAGGCTACCGGGGATCCTGAGCCGGTCGACGTCATCCTCTCTTCTGTAATGCTGCCAAAATAGTCTAGGCTGTAGAGCCTTGGCCTAGAATCATACCCGCCAACTATTAACTGTACAAGGTAGGGATAATACTTCGTAGAAAACAAAACGTTTGCAAGAAGGGTCGCCATACTTTTCACTGTCATTCTCTTGTTGTTTGATATCTCATAATACCTTGCTTCCTCCCTTATACTATCTGCTAACATTTGAGCATCTGCGACAAGACCGGCGATCGTCATTGCGGCATAGTCTGTTATTCTAACTATTTTCTTGACGGATCTACTGGCTATAAGGGTTCCAGCAGTGGCTCTTTTATCAGCTGCTAGCACTACTGCATTACTTGTTATAAAGCCTACTGTTGTTGTCCCATGGAATGCCTTTAATGGTGCTTCTCTATCAAAATGCATCAATCTACTTCCACCAAGATACCTGTATGGTATAGGACTTTAATATTTATGCCTTAGCTAAAATATATCTTGTCATTGGCATTAAAAATAACATAATTATGCATCTATATATAAACCTAGAAAAAGCCAATTGGTCAAATCCAATAGGGAGTGAGCGATCATTAGGGCAATACTATAGGATAAGGAAGCACCTCTACGAAATAACCATGGTATTTCTTGCAAGCGATTCTGCAGCTTTCTCACTTAACCCAGAATCTCCCAAGATTGTATACCTTTCTGGCCTGATAGTAACAGCTTTCGTTAATGCTTCTAGAACTTCTTGGTCGCTAACGCCAAGCTCTTTTGAGTTTGTAGGTGCCCCAACCTGCTTTAGCAACTCCCTAATCTTCTTCCAATTCTTTCCGTATAAATATGACATCATTATTGTACCAACGCCGACTGCCTCCCCGTGCAGGGGAGGGTTTTTGCTTACCATTTCTAATGCATGAGCAAAAAGGTGTTCAGACCCACTTGCAGGCCTCGTGCTACCAGCTATACACATTGCAACCCCACTACTTACCAAGGCCTCCGACAGTATCCTAATCCCTTCCTTGCTTCCCAACCCTATCTCTTTTGCATATAGACTAACGTGTTTTGCACTCATCAGTGCCAAGCTCGCTGCATACTCCCCATAATATTCGCCCTTTAGCTTGTGAGCAAGCCTCCAGTCTAATGTAGAAGTATACTTTCCTATAAGGTCTCCAAAACCTGCAGCGTTGTGCCTCTTTGGCGCTGTAGCTATAACGCCTATATCTATTAATATTAGCTTCGGAGGCTTGGCAGGCCTTGAATGAAACCTGTCAAAGCCTCTTAGCGTGACAAAGGGGCTGGTAATCCCATCATGGCTTGCAGCCGTAGGAACGCTGATAAACTCCTTATTTAGGGAGATCGCTACATACTTCGCTATATCTATACTCCTTCCACCACCCAAACCCAAGAGTATATCTATCTTCTCCTTAGAAACTTCCTCAGACATCCTACTTGCATTATCAACCGTTGGGCTTCCAGCTATCATATATGAGACGTTATATCCAGAATCCTCTAAGCTTTCTTTTGTTTTTTTGTAATATTTGGAGTAAACGTTAGGACCAGTTAATACTAGCACAGACTTACCTCTGGGGAACATGCTTGAGACTTGAGAACCTATACTCTCTAGCACACTGTCCCCTATTATTATCCTTTGTGGAAGGTCTATCGAATGCCAACTTACCATGTATGATACCCAAAAAGAAATAAAGTAACGAAAGAAAATAAAACTAGATTATATTTCTAGCCTTCATTCACTTCCTTCCTTGCCAGACTCTTCCTCAGGTTTCTTGCCACCTGGGCCTTTCCCTTCTGTCTTGCTCTTCTTAGCTGCTATCATGTCATCTATCCTCAATATTAATCCGGCGGCATCTGCACCAGCCTTCAGTGCATTCAACTTAATCCTCATAGGCTCTATGACCCCTTTAGCCCACATGTCAACGACTTCTCCTGTCTCTATTTCGATTCCATACCATTTCTTTGAAGAGTCTGAATGAGCACTCCTCAACTTCATCAGCGTTTCTATAGGGTCTAGACCGGCGTTAAAGGCTAGTGTTTGTGGCAAACCTTCTATAGCCCTTATAAAGGACTCGACAGCTATTTGTGTTTTGCCAGGCACGCTCTTGGACCAATCCCTCAATTCCTTAGCCAATTCCTCTTCTACAGCACCCCCTCCTGCAACGATCTTCCCATCGACAATCGTGTCTGCTACAGCGCTCAAAGCGTCATGAATAGCCCTTTCTCCTTCTTCAACTAGCCTTTCAAATCCTCCCCTTATCAGCACGGTGACGCTCTTTGGATTCTTAGCATTCTCTATGAATATCATCTTATCTTCTCCTATTTTTCTTTCCTCTACATTTCCAGCATAACCTAGATCCTCTGGCTTAAGGTCCTCTAGGTTAGTTACTATCTTTGCACCAGTAGCCCTAGCTATCTTCTCTATGTCGCTCCTCTTCACCCTCCTAGCCGCGAGTATGCCCTTCTTTGCGAGGAAGTGCTGCGCAACGTCATCTATTCCCTTCTGCGTTATGACAACGTTCGCACCTGTAGAAGCGATCTTTTCTACCTTTTCCTCTAGCATTTTCTCCTGTTTATCCATAAGCTTCTTCATGGATTCTGGGGAAGAGAGGCTTATCTCCATGTCTATTTCCGGTTTTTCTATCTCTAAGGAAACATCAAGGAGTGCTATTTTTGCATCCTTGACCCTCTTTGGCATATCTGGATGGACTACCTCTTTGTCAATAACAATACCATTAATTAGTTGCGTATCTGTTAAACTTCCGCCATACTTTTTAATAATCTGCACGTTATTCACATCAACTACCCATGAGCTACCTCTTTTCTCAGCAATCGCCTTTACAGCATCTACCGCTATGTTTGCAAGATGATCCTTTGCATCCCTTACAGCCTTGCTGTTGAGGCTCGTCTTGGCAACCAAAAGCAACTTTTCCCTATCCTCTATAGAGATAGGCTCTGCTATCTTTCCAAGTATCTCTATTGCCTTTTGCAAGGCTTCCTTATAACCGTTGATTATTATTGTTGGATGTATGTTCTTTTCGAGCAGGTTTTCTGCTTCCTTCAACAGCTCCCCCGCAAATATAACGGAGGTTTTCGTCCCGTCACCTACCTCTTCATCTTGACCCTTTGCTACCTGTACAAGCATTTTTCCAGCTGGATGCTGAAGATCCATCTTATCTAATATGGTTGCTCCATCGTTTGTAATGGTTACGTCTCCGAGACTGTCAACAAGCATCTTGTCCATTCCCTTAGGACCATAGGTAGTCTTCAGTATCTCAGAAATAGCCCTAGCCGCCATTATGTTGTTCCTTACAGCTTCCCTTCCATAAGACCTTTCAGTACCTTCTTTAAGTATTATAACAGGTACCCCCATATTTTCAATAGGTGTCGACATATTTTTCACCCTATCTAATCAATTTCCTAGATTCTTATGTAGGATAGCTTCTATATAAACTTTTCGCTTAATTAAGACCTCTTAACCCAGTAGTTTGCCTCTATAATCTCCATAAACAACCTTTTTTCCAGCACCTTCTCCCTTTTCTCATAACCTATTCTCTTCATACACCTGTCTTGATCCAAACTAGAAAGGGTTGATTTTAATATCAACACGTTTTCCGCTATTTTAGAAGAAGTACACAACTTTTCGTGGTTTTTGCCTTCTTGCCATGAAAGCACAAGCCAACGATCACTCCCTGCTAGCCTGTCCGTCGATGGTATATAAGGGGGGTTTATTATTGCCAGGTCAAAGCTTGCATTAACGCAAGTGGCAGCATCGCACCTAAGAACTAAGCTTTCCCCTTTCAATAGCCTATACGTGCTGTAAACTGCGTAAGGAGATATGTCTACTGAAACCAAAATTTTTGGATTGAAGAGCTTTTTCGCAACTAGAGAGAGCACGCCAGAGCCGGACCCTAAGTCTATTATCTTCTCATAGCTATATCCCTTAGATTTTAATACCTTCATTGCCTCGATCATCAGGAAGCTGTCATCTGAGGGTTTATATACCATGTTGTTTTTGCTAACATCCTTCACAAGTTCTACACCTCTATTATTGAAACAATTTCCTCTGGAGTCAGCTCCCTTACCCTTCTATTACCCAAGGATTCCTTTATGCTAAGCCCCAACTTTTTGCTACAAGTAGCTATTACCTTATATGCTCTCTTGTTCTTCTGAGAAAACAGGCATGATGTCAGTTTTTCAAGCTCGTTATATTTTTGACTCCAATCCCTTATCCTCCTAAAAAGCAGAACAGAGCTTTCTACCTTTGGTCTAGGATAATAATCTTTGGGTGGGATGTTACCTAAAATCCTTATGTTAAAAAAGTATTGAACCAGCACGGCTATCCTGCCATAGTTGCTTTCACCAGGATTCGATACTAGCCTCTCGGCCACCTCTTTTTGCAAGCCCAGCACCGCATACTTTATGCTATTGTTTTTTACCATTCTCACCAAAAGCTCAGAAGTTATGCTATATGGAGGGTTTGAGACTAGCACAGGAGTTCTTGTAGAAGCCATGAAGTCAAGCCCATTTGCAAAGAACAGCTCGACGTTTGCTGGCATATACCTTTTTAAAAAAGAAAGCCTTCTGTCTACTTCCACGGTTACAACCCTTTTCGCTATTTGCGATACCAAAGAAGTTATATACCCCATGCCTGTTCCTATTTCCAAGAAGTCCTGACCCTTAAACTTAGTTAGAGGATCATAAAAAAGCTTAATTGAGCTGCAACTAACTATAAAATGTTGCGATATGCCTTTGACCGGCCTTACCCTCATTTTTCTTAATTTCCTAATAACCTCTCTACAATTTTCATAAAAGCTATTATCCATTAGGTAACCTCACTCTTCCCCTCATCCCTTTGACGGTAAGTTTTTCTCATAGCATCTAAATAATTCAGGTAAGGGAATCCAGAACGCCTAGGCTCTACGAATAGGTAATACTTGGCTTCGCCCTTTACTTCCTCTAAAATTTTTTCAGACAGCATTTCTAGTGGATCTGCTTTTAATACCTTTTTAATATCTTCAAAGCTCTCAAACTTCTTGGTCTTCCTAAGGTAAATAAGGTTCTTTAGGGACTTCTTGCCAACACCTTTAAGCAACTCTATCGAGTGAAGCCTAATGTTTATTGGCTCTGCTATGTTAAAAAACTCAACAAAGAGCCTCTCATTAGACCTTATTATTGCCTTCACGGCCTCTGGGAGGTTCTTTTTTGCAATCTCACTTAAATCCCTATATGATATAGGGGTTCTCGGCGTTGCAAGTATCTTTTCCGAAAGCCCCCTCGACTTAGCTACCTTTGAAAGGTCAGAGGGTTCCTTCAAGAAAACAAGGTTACTGCCTTGATCTGATAAGGCTATAATCACTAAGTCCTCTACCCTCTGGCTTACCTCGTATAACGTTGTACAATAGACCTTCCTGTCAACTCCTGGCATACATGCCAGAGAAACATCAAATCTCCTAACCCTCCTGCCAAGAGGATCTAGGGGTTCTACTACAGACTTCAAGGTTTCTCTGGCTAATGCCACCCTCTCCATGGGTTCTGCCTTTTTATGCAAAGGTATACCATCGAGCAAAGAGAACTTCCTTACTCCTATTGCCTGCGCTACAGGCTTTTCCCTATGCCACGTATGGGGATCCATAAAATATCCATTATTCATGAAGTCTAATACTATGGCCTCCATCTCAACCGCTGCTACATGCTCCCCTTCCCTTCTTTGTGGAACCCTCTGACCTTCCATTATCGTTTTCCCCTTTCACCACTATTTAATATTACCTGGAGAAAATATTATAGCTATATCCTTTTTCCTAAAGGTTTCCTAAAAGCTAACTTTCTCCAGCTCTAAAGGCTAAGGCGTTCCAGGCTTTGATAATGAGGCTTGAAGCTACGTCTTCTTCAGATCCAACCATAAAACCGTTATTGCCCTGTAAGAAAAAGCTAACCGATGGATTCCTTACAAAGCCTTACAATCAAATCGCTTGGAGCATCAGTTCTAAACCCTGTAGCGGAGAACGTAGACCTTGTTGCCCTGTAGTTTAGCTCATTTATTCTTTCGATAAGCTTGTCCATCCGAGGCATGCTCTTATGCTGATGTTTACATATAGTATCAACCCTTTGGTGAAAATATGTTTGGAGGCTTGACTCTTGGATGAGCATATCAAGAAGGTGCTGGGATCTTTTATAAGTTTCTAAGTATCGATACTTTGAGACAAGCCTTTCTAAAACTTCCCTTAAGAAATCCTCATCCATTATCTTTCCTGTCCAAATAGGGCCAAGCCTTCCATTTTTATCATAGAGCACCATACCGTTTTCATAAGTGAAGTAGCCAATATTTTCCTCTATCATCTTATCAGCCCTCCTCGCCCCTCTACCTATGAGTAGGTAGAGCCTCAAATAATGATCAACACTATAAGACATCAATGGAATTATCACTTTGTCATAGGACGCGGCTATCCTTGCTATGTAGGCAAGCAGAACCCTTATAGAGGTCTCCCTATAATGCCTGTTCTTTATTAAGCTTGCTTGATATTTTCTTTTTGCAGCAACAGGCTTTGATCCTCCAAGAACAGCAAGGTCGGTTGCCGTTACCGCTAACATAGTACCCTTCGTAGAGATAGAGAGAGCCGCGTGAATGAAAGGCATAACGCTACCAAAAGGGTCTAAATCGATTATGTTCAACAATTCCTTGCACTCAAACCTCAAGGATCTCATCAGGCTATTTGCATCCCTGTTATGAACAACTACGTTTTCTAGACCATTTAACTTGACATTTTTCTTCATCAACCTATACGAATCCCTGTCACCATCGTTTATGATGACCTTAGAAACCCTCTCTATTTCTATGGCATATCTAATTCCCCTAATTCCAGTTGCGGCTAGCGGATCTAGAATCGTCACTTCCTTATTGCTTAAGTATTTCTTTATGAATGCATCTAACACCACGACCGACAAATCCCTGTTAAACGTCATAACAGGGTTGTAAAATACTGGCAGATGCGTAGGCTCAATAATGCCTTGCTCCAAGGCGGCACTTCTCGTATCTGGTATGTATAGGAGAGCATTGCCCTCCTTAATTACTGATAGTTCCATATAAGAGCCACCCTGCATATTCCTTAGCCCTCTTCATCAGAGAATCCCTGTTAAATTGATTGACCTCGAGAACCATTCCCGTTGAGATTACGCTAAACACAGAAGGCCTTACAAACCTTAGCCTGTAATAAAAAGTAGCGAGGATAGGTTTACCTGAATTTAAGGCAGAGATAATAGATAACTCGCCTTCTTTCACCTTTAGTTCCATCGGTCCTATCTCGTCAAGAAGTATTACATCTGCTGACAAAATTGCATCATTAATGGCCTTAGATATGAAGAAACCAGATTCCCTGTTAATAAAATACCTGCCTACAGTAAGTTCACCTATCTTGTTTCTCGATGCCAACGTTATCGATTCTCCACTAAGCAAGTTTTTTATAGAAAAACCTTCTCTACCCCTTACCGTTTTAATCTCAGGTGATATAAAGCCTCCGACGACAAACCCTTTCTCCTTTATAGAATCTGCTATGCTCAAAGCCAGCGTTGTCTTTCCTATACCAGGCCTACCAGTGATGGCCAGTATTTTCCTCTTTGTTTGCCTTGTCAAAATTCTCCCTGAGAACTTCTAGGAACTCTTCTAGGGTAAAAACTTTAGCATTTCCTGCTTCCAACTCTTTGGTTAGCCTCTTTTCATCATTAACAACTATATAGGATTTTGAGTTCGTGGCACTACTTAGCTTCTCTAAGTTCTCTGCTTTAGTAGTTAACGCATTAACCCCTTCCTTTCCATGCCTTACTATTATGAGCATCCTTTTACCATCCTTCACGCTTCTCGCACCTATATCCAATACCGTCCTCTTAGCATGGTAAGCCTCAAAGCCCAATCCAATTAGGTTATTCATTATAATTTCCTCTTCTATAACATCGACCGGTTGATTCTCCACTTGACTTTCCTGTCCCTTTCCCTTTTCTGGTACAAAAAGATTTATTGGCTCCAAGATGTCTTCGCCAAATATATTTACTAGTTTCTCCCCTAGGTTTGCAGAAGGCTCTATCGTGCCCCTTTCATATTCATATATAGACCTCCTCGAGACCTTGAGTATGGAAGCAACCTCGCCAAGGCTCATGTTACTCCTTGTCCTCTTTTCCCTTAACTTGTCCGGATTTATTTTAACCTTGAAGTTATCTTTGTCTTGATGAATAAATATATCATTGTTATCCATAGCAGATAAGAGGGTCTCTAGCGTAACTATCTTTGCTCCATTCTTTTCATATACTACCCCCTCAAATAATTGAATTTGACCGTTTTTCTCCGAAATAACTACGCTGGGTATTGCCAGCTTCATTGAAAGGCCCAACAACTCCTTTATTTCACCCTTCGGAACGCAGTTCAAATCATAAGCTACTTTGATTAGTAGTGTCTTACCATCCTTGAGTTGCACAACCATGTCTATGCTCCTTCTGTTAATGCTCCTCGGATAATCCATTACCTCTATGAAATCGGCTCTGTTGTACAACTCCGCTATTACCCTATATAAGAAGTCTTTCCACCTTCTTTCAGGCATCTGCCTTCCTCCAATAGCTCCTCGTCTCGATGTTCTACGCTTATTATTTAATAAGGCAAAGATTTAAAGCTTTTCTAAAAAGTGGCGTCTTAAATAAATGACTGTCAATACGATGTCATATTTGACAAGAAACTAAAATGGAATAAAGTTGTTTTTATTAATCCCAGCTTTCACCTCTGTGTATAACATGTAGAGCGAGCTAAGCCAGAATTGATATATGACCTTGGAGTGCTCAAAATGTAGTTTTGAAGCCGATAGAGACATTATTGGAAGCTGAAACATCCGTTTAATGGTTCTGAGCATGCAAGAAGTTTCACTTTCCTCAAAAACCCAAAACAAAGACTGAATGGATCAACTGTAATGACGTTTACAAATTTTGTACGAATTGCAACTAACCAGAATAGAAAGTATTTATTCGAATTTATACCTGCTGGTTTATATTATTTATGTCGAGAGCCTATCAAGGGGTAATCAATTTTGGCAGTAGCTAAAAAAATGGAGATGCCATGCGAAGTAGCGGCAAGGATGATAATACCTTCAATAAGGGCATCTATAGCCTACATACTAGTAAAAGAGTTTGGATTATCTAAATATACAGCAGCAAAGCTTTTAGATCTAACACCTGCTGCAATAAACAACTACATCTCAGGCAAGAGAGGTGATAGGTTTATGAAATCCTTCCTCGAAAACAAAGTTTATCTAGAGAAGATAAGGTACATGGCAATGCTAATACTAAAGCTTCACAGCGACTCAAAGGTTGATCGTGAGGCAATACTAAATGCATACCAAGATTCTATTTGTGATGTATGTAGCAGGGTAAATGAAATAGCGATAAAACGAGGTTGTCCATATATAAGGCTCCAGCACTAATGGGCTGTTTCAGAAATAGCAAAACCCTTAAACATTTCTAAGTATTGGCAAATACTTAATGCTGGATGGAAAGGCTACATAAGCTTAGCGAGTCTGCTAAGTTAGTGGGCATATCCATAAAAATATACCCTCAATAGTTTCACCTTGCGGTGAGAGGGGTTAAGAGGGTAAGAGTTCAAAAGGTAGCCCTAGGATAACTGATGGAAACGGGTTGGGTAGGAGATGCTATTGGGGGTAATAAGCGTTGAATTTAGATACTTTTTCTTGGATGAAGATCTCGTGGGCTGTTTCATAGATAGCAACAGGCGAAGCATTTAGTATTTTCCAAAGATAATCATGGTTATGGGGTAGCTCTGAAGATTTGGGGTTTCTTCTTCCCAGAAAGTCAGCCAATGAAAATGGGAGGCTGGAAGGTTATTCGCTACAATTATTTCAAAAGTTTCAAAAGTAGCGGACAACCAGAACGGCTAAGCTCAACGGAGCTCCATGAGGTGCAGGTGAAGCTAATGAACTGCACCCAAGGCCAATTCTTCTTGCAGGATTAAAAGAAATCTAACCAAAGGCACCTTAAGGAGGGAAACGCTCTACAAAACCAATTAGTTATGCACTTTTTATGTGCGGTATTAGTTCAGAATGAAATGCAAGATGCATCTATTGCTTTGAGGAACTTGGAGCATTACTCCCATCGCCCTAACCAACGATAAACCTTCCTAATTGACTCAATAAATGTTTCTGCCCCTATCTATATACTAATTTATTATCTCTCCCCTCAGGCTATTAGAGAGGACGCCAAGGGTGGTAAGATGTCAGGAAAATACTATGAGTTGGAGATTAATGAGTCCTTCATGACAGAGCTAAAGGAAACTCTTGCCTATATGGTAAATCCTGTTAGAATAGATGTGTTTGTTGATAGTGATGAAAGATGCGAAACTTGTAATGATACCATTAGCTTAGCTAAGGCTATTGAAGAAACCTCGCCAGTAAAGGACGGTAAGAAGATGGTCGAACTTAGAATATTTAAAAGATCCCAACAAAAGGATTTGGAAGAATTTAAAAAACAAGGAGTCGAGAGGGTGCCTTCTGTAACGCTTCTCGATGGCATAATCAAATATAGCGGAATTCCTGCTGGCGAGGAGATAAGAGGGCTTATAGAAACCATCATGAGGATAAGCGAAAACGATAGCGGACTTGAGGAGGAAACAAAGAAAGCGCTTAAGGCGTTAAAAGGAAAAGTGCACATAGAAACCGTTGTCACGCCTCCATGTCCATATTGCCCCTACGCAGCTTTACTGGCAAACATGTTTGCATATGAAGCATATAAGCAAGGAAACCCAAAAATAATATCTGAAACTGTTGAAGCCTATGAGAATATGGATATTGCAGAAAAATATGGAGTAATGAGCGTTCCAGCAATTGCGCTTAATGGTGTGATGTCTTTTGTAGGGGTACCCTACGAAGAAGACTTCATAGAATACATCAAGGATGCCGCCGAGAATAAGCTAAAGGAAATAACCCTTAAGGATGAGGGAGGAGAAAAGACACAACTATAGCCTTCTTTTAAGCAAAAAAGGGCTGAATTTTTTATTATATTCGACTTCAATCTTACAGAAACAGCCTGAAGGAGCCGGTATCCTGTATAGGCCATTACTACTCAATATCTCATAGCAGCCTAGGTGGGAACAAATCCTTGCTACTTCACTCTTAAACCTCGAAACTAGCTCTATAGTAGCATCAAAACGTGTTGGATTTGATGCCAATAGCTCTATGCTTTCTTTATTTAGCCCAGAGATAAATACGACAGCGTGTCCCTTTCTCACGTTAAAAAGACTTGGTTCGGCCTCAGGGAATAGGATTGAACCCTCCAATAGGGCCATAAAGGCATTATGCTCACTACCGACTACTATATAATAGGGGGTTTTTGATATTACCTTCAGCCTTCCTGGTTTAAATGATATCTCTACGCCATAACGAGAAACAATGCTTATTCCTCCTGAGCCATTCAATAATGAAAACGCATTAGTTTTTATCCTTTCAACACCTCTGAGGTGAAATGGAACAAACCTGAATGGATACAATACGGAGAGACGCAAATCATAATAGGGTAACGTAAATGTGAACTCTTCGTGCTTGTTAACAGCTAAGAAAGAATTCCCTCTCTTAAAGAGAATTAAGCCTTCGTTTTCATAAACACTTATGCCCTTTGATCTAATTTTCTCCCTTGCTAGGATTTTTAGGGGTCCTATAAGCACTTCCTTTTCTGAGGAGGTTTCGTCAGCCTTGATCTCATTTTCAATAAGAATCGAAAACGGTTCAGCTTTTGGAAAATAAACCTTCAGCTCCCCATACTCTATGTAGGGGGCTGGTACCACCTCTAGCCTAGGTAAACTTAAATTCCAAGCGAGAGGATTTATTACACTCCTAGATCCTTCAAGACCCCTTGGCTTATATAATTCTATTAAGAAGGAGGAATCCTTCTTTGGTTTAGAAGGTATCTCAGCAACGTATCCGCCACCATTAACCCTTAGCGTATATATTTTGCAACAATTCCAAGTGATACCATAGTCAATATCGATACTTATATCGTTCAGCCCTTGATTGTTGGCAACAGCTGGAAAGGTCGGTACACCAAGAACCTCTTTACTAAAGATCCCATCCCCTACCTTATACTTCTCTATCAATCCCCTCCAAGCATCGAAGATTGTCATGTTAGGCATTAAGGCTCCCTGCAATAGGCCCTATTGCTATTACTTCTACCTCATCGCCCTCATCGTAGCCTTCTATGTCTTCATTAATAACAAGCAGTCCATTTGCCTCAGTTAGCGTTGAGAGCACGCCAGACGCTGTTATCGCAAGTGGTTCTATAAAGGTATTAGCACCATCCCTATATATCCTCACCCTAAAGTACGTCTTTACCCCAGCAATGTTTGCCACCCTTCTTGTTATTTTTCCCTTGACTATAGGCATTGGCTCTTCTACTAGTCCCCTCATGTAATTTATTGAAGGCCTTACAAAGGAAACGTAACCTGCTAACGAGGCTACTGGAAAGCCAGAGAGCATGAAAACAGGCTTCCCAAATACAATAGCTCCGCTAGTAGGCTTTCCTGGCCTCATCCTAACCCCATTAAACAGAACCTTCGAGCCCTCTACACGCCCAACAGCGTCCACCACTAGGTCATATTTTCCTATGCTTGTCCCGCCAGTCGTAATTACCCCATGCGCTATATTAAGCCCAAACCTTATTTTATCAGCAATAAGGTCTATATCATCGTTAACAATACCTAAGTCTATGACGTGAACGCCGTCTGTTCTCAAAAGAGCCTTTAGCATCAGCTTTGTGCTATCTACTATACCCTTTTTTCCGTCATATTCCTTCAGCTCAACTATCTCATCTCCTGTAGAGAGAATTGCAATCTTTAATGGATTCTGAACCTTTATTTCTTTAATACCAGCAGAAGCTAGCGCGCCTATGTGCCATGGCTTTATCATAGTGCCTTTATCTATTATTGTTTTACCAATACCAAAATCCTCTCCTCTTTTAGATACATTTTGGTACTTACCTACCTGCCTAACGACATCTACGTAGCCCCCGTTATAGGTGGCATCTTCAGCCATAACAACTGCGTCAGAGTTAGGGGGCAAAGGCGCACCGGTATATATTATTACGGCTTCGCCATGCTTTATGCTTGGAACGTCTTTTGGGTCAACACCAGCCTTTACCTCCCCCACAACCTTAAGCGTGATCGGGTTTGTTACCGATGCACTCAAAGTATCTGATGATATTACCGCATAGCCATCAACGGCGCTCCTATCAAAAGGCGGTATCTCTGCCTCCGAACTTACTTTCTCGCAAGCCACACCACCAATGCTTTCTTCCACAAAAACTTTTCTGCATTCGATTTGAGGAATTTTTATGCTTTGGAGCAACAACCTAAGGGCATCTTCAACTTTCATCAATTCCTTAAAGCCCTTCATCTTTGACTTGGACATCGCTAGTCCTATAGTATAAACCATAGAAAAGTCCTTATAAGTTTTGGTTGCTTGATTCCTCCGCATCAAACACTATATTAGAGCCTTCGAACGCCATCCCATAGCCCAACTTCTTTGATAAGAAGGTTAAAATTCTCCTAGATAAAGATAACTTTATAATTTTATCATAGAAACATGCATCCTTGTGATGGCACAAGACCTCATTAAAGTTAAAACCCCTAACCTCTATCCTAGAGGCTCCTAAGGCCATTGAGATGGCTACTGCCCTATCTCCATCAGTAAAGGAACCAACTGGAAGAAAGCAATAAGGCGTTTCAACTTGGGTTGTGAAGGCTATGTTATCATCTAACATAATTAGCTGTTTGATCCTAAATAAATTGTCTCCATGAACATGGTAAAACTTTATGAGAGCGCCATAGTACATAGAGTTTAGTAGCTTCGCCGAAGAGTCCGCATCGCTTGTAACGTAGAGCATCTTCACTCCAGCGCTTAGCGTGTTAACCAGTCCACCCTCTGGTCCCGCAAAAAGGTCACAACCTATCGTGCTTGTACTCCCTGGCCCGAATATACAGATTTTCCTCCCATTTATATTGCGGTAAAGCATATAGAGGATTTTGCACATCTTTTCACAGCAGCTACTAGAGGCAACCTCCATTGATGACTCCAGCTCTCTATGCCTAGGGTATTTCATAGTAGGTTCAACTATAGTTGTATAACCATCTAATATACTCTCAAACCTATCTAATATATTCTTCAATAGACCGCAATATTTCATCAGATAGGCTAACAAGCCTTTCATCTCCGTTCGAGGACCTTTCTACGCACCACCTAAGCCCTTTAGCATATTCGAAAAACCATGGTTCTCTAATGCCAGCCTGTAACTTCGTCAGCACCACCAGTAGCTCGACAATACATCCATAAACCCTACTGTAGGGCCCGCACTCCCCACCGATTTTCCGTAAGTTCTCACACCTAAACACATATCTTTCTTTATCCTCATATGAAAGCAGAGCCTTGCAATAGTACCATAGACCAAGCCTACCATCTGGCCGTGGACATCCTTCTCTATAGCTTAATTCTGTTTCAAGTTCATGTCTCAAGCTCTTTACAAATAGCATTGGATTCAGAGGCGACAACAAGTAAACTGGATTTGGCTTTTCTTTATATAAATAGTTAGACATCCTAGCAGATTTGTAGACGAAAAACGTCGGATACTTCCCAAAAACCAAACCCAAGGGCATCGTGTACCTTTGTCCACACAAAATTGCTATAAACTCATAATAAGGCCCTGTACCCTTTCCTTCTGCTTTCATATATTATCGAGATCCCCATAGAGTATTCTGAGTTCGTCAAGCGTTAAAGCCTCACCCTTCTTTTCCTTCTCTTCTATTTCTCTCCTCTTCTGTTCTAATAGGTCGAGCTGTATGCCCCTCTGCCTTGCTATCTTCATTTCTTTTAGCTTTACCATTTTGTCTCTATATTCTTGGTACAGGGAGTCGAGCTTCCTACTCATCTCTTCAATGGTTTGGTTCTTCTCCTGTATCTGGCCTGCTATAAAATCTATGTTCTTATTATATTCATCTATTTTTGGCATGAGAGAAGCTATTTCCGCTTTTAGCCTACCTATGCCTTCCCTTAGCTCATTTGCCTTGTTTATCGCTTGGGAAAGCTTTAACTTCAGACCCTTTACATTCGCCTCGAGCTCAAGGACGGAAACCTCCTCTTGCCTTGCCTTTCTAACCTTCTCCATCAATTCTTCTAGCCTGTCTATCTCTGCTATTATCCTCTTTTCTTCTTCGGGTGTCAATATGCTCGTCTGTTGCCTCCACTCCAACTCCTCTATCCTTTTCTGAATCCTCCTTAGGCTCAGCTTAGCTAGGTTTCCCTCCTTCTGTGCAAGCTGTTGCACCACTCTTAGCTGGTCAAGCCTTTCCCTGAACTCTTTGTTAGCCTCGTCTTTCTCCTTCTTTACCTTTTCTAATTCATCGAGCTTTCTTTTCCTTTCATCCCTTAGGCTCAACAACCTGCCTACCAGTTCCTTCTTCTCTTCTATTAACTTTCTTCTCTTGTCCCTCAAGGATCTTAGCTCTTCTATTAACTTTCTTCTCTGAACCTTTATATCAAGGATCTTATCCTTTATCTCATCAATAGCCTTTAAAAAATCTTCTTCTTTAATTTCGTTTTGATCAGGTTGGACTTTTTGACTGCCATCCGGCAACACTAACCACCCTCTAGTATGATGCGCGCGTCCACAGCTACAGCTCCTTCTTTGTATGCTATAAGAGGATTTATATCTATCTCTTTTATCTCCGGATTTGCAAGCATCAGCTCACTGACCCTCATCACATACTTTGCCAAAGCTACCTTGTTAACTGGCTCAAAGCCCCTATAGCCATTTAAAATCTTTACGCTCTTTATCCCATTTACCATATTTAGGGCATCGCAACTAGTTATCGGCGAGATACCCATTGTAACATCGCCCAATACCTCTGTATATATACCCCCTAGCCCGAAGAGCACTACAGGGCCAAATACCTCATCCCTTTTCCCTCCTATAATTATCTCCTGCCCCTTTTTAACCATTTCTTGTACAATAACACCCTCTATCCTAGCGTTAGGAACATTATGCTTAACACTTTCCACAATTCTTTTATAACCTTCCATTACTTCATTTTCGTTGTTAATATCAAGCAATACTCCACCTGCTTCTGTCTTATGAATCACATCCCTGCTAACTACCTTCATTGCAACAGGATAGTTTAGATCCTTAGCGCAGGTTTTAAACTCCTTTGGATCGCTAATCATACAATACTTGGCGATGCCTATACCAAATGCTTCCAATAGGTCCAACGCCTCATTTTCCAAGAGCTTTGACCTACCGTCATTTAAGGCGTTGGTAATTATCTTCCTTGAACTTACCAAGGCTGCTTTCGATAAGTTTTCTCTATAACAATCATCATAATTGGCCTCTAAGGATTTTCTGAACTTATAGAGGACTGCTAGCGCCTTTGATGCCCTATCTGGAAACTCAAATGTGGGTATTCCCTTTCTTTCGAGCATTCTTTTTAACCTTTCCCCATACTTAGAGCCAATTGTTACAACCGCGATTGGCTTTTCAGGGTGTTTTTTCGTAAAACCATATATTAAATCGCCTATAGAAAGGTCCATCGTTGGTGGCTGGACGAGCGCTACTACAAGGAAAAGATCTGCCTCGTTGTTGTTAGCTAAAAGGTCAAGTATCTCCTCGTAGTAGGCAGGCCTAGCATCGCCAGTAAAATCGATTGGGTTGTTAATCGAAACCCTGGAAGGAAACAGTTGCCTTAGCTTTTCCTTAGTTTCCTGGGAAATCTCAGCCATCACGAGCCCGTTCTCTACTAGTGTATCAGTAGAGATAACGCCGTGGCCTCCGGAGTTCGTTATGACGGCAACTCTATTACCTAGAGGAAGGTTGTTTGATGCTATAACCTTGGCTATATCGAAGAGCTCCTCGAGGTCCTTAGCTATTATTATGTTAGATTGCTTTGCTGCAGCCTTAAATATTTCGTAGGAGCCAGCTAAGGAAGCAGTATGGCTCTTTGCAGCCTTTGCGCCACCTGAAGTCTTTCCACCCTTCACAAGTATTATTGGTTTTTTGTAAACTGAAGTAACTTTCTTTGCCGTTTCAATAAAAGCGGGACCACTTCCAGGGGTTATGCCCTCAAGATACATGAGTATGACTTTTGTTTCTTTATCTCTTGCGAAATAGTCCATAGACTCTATTTCACCAACGTCTACCTTGTTTCCAAAGTTTATTGCCTTTCCGATCCTTATGTTTTTGGAAGCAACCCAATCCATTAGCGTTGCAAGCAGTGCCCCACTCTGGCTTATTATTGAAATGTTCCCCCTTTTAGGTCTCCTCATCTTCTCATAGGGAAGGAAGAAAGTATCAATGCCATTGTAGGAATTAAAAATCCCTATGCAATTAGGCCCGAGAACCCTTATGTTATATTTTGTGGCAATATCTATGACCTCTTTTTGAAGCCTCTCACCCTCTTGGGTGCCGGTCTCGGCAAAGCCCCCGCTTACTATTATAACCCCCTTTACCTTCTTTCTCCCAGCATCCTCAATAACGCTTGGTACCCTCGAGGCATCTATTGCTATAACTGCTATATCAACTTCTCCATCTATGCTACTTAGTGAAGGGTAAGACCTTATCCCCAATATCTTTTCATGCCTAGGATTTACTGCATATACGCTCCCCTTGTAATTCCTGCTTATGTTTTCTAATATAGCCCTGCCAAGACTTCCCTCCCTTGGAGAGGCGCCTACGACTGCCACGCTTTTTGGTTCAAAGAACACGTCTATTGGAGTTCTCTGCACTACATTTCCCCTAATAACATAGATGTCACAAGTGATTTTAAATTATGTATTTAATAATGACGTTCTCATATCAGTATTATATTTCCCTGTAATGCCACACAAAGTTAATTCCTAAGAAGAAAACACTGTGAATCGTTTTACAAATAGTTTAATACCACATAGAGGGGAAATTTTTAATTATTAAAGAAAAATAGGTTGGTGAGTAAGCTACTATTTGAAGGGTGATGGAAGCGACGTTTCGAGCCTCTTAAAGCTTAGATTTGTCCCGTGCCGTTGAAGATAAATGCCACCCATAATTAGTTCCTTTAGATTGGGTGGAAACCTCTAAGCATCATTATAAGCTTATATAAAAATGATTGGAATGAACGCCTAGAGAGGATCAAGGGAATGAGAGCACCTTAGATTCATGAAGGCACGCTTTTAACCTTTAAATCAAATAAAAATGTGGTGTTGAATATGGCTGGAGAAAGCGCAACCCTTATGGTAGCAGAAGCGTATAGAACTGATACCCCAGGAAGGAAGATAGTAAGGCTTGACCAACAGACGATGAAGCAACTCAACATAGAGACTGGCGACTTCGTGAGGGTTATATCTAAGAAAAGTCAAGTAGTGGCGGTTGTATGGCCACTCCATTCAGAAGATGAAGATACTGGAATAATAAGGATGGATGGCTACCTGAGGTGGTCGCTCGGAGTCAGCATTGGCGATTATGTTGACGTTGAAAAGGCAGAAAAGGTGAAGCCAGCTGAAAAGATAGTGTTTGCGCCACTAGAGAAAACGGAGCCCTTTGGAATAAGCTTCTACCTATCACCATCGGACATCAAGGACGAGTTCATAAGGAAGCCACTGTCCCAAGGAGAGCTTGTCTTAGTTCAGGGTGAAATACCCCTCGTAGTCATACAGACAAAGCCTGTAGATATAGTTTATGTAACGGAAAAGACAATGATTGAGCTTAGAAACGAACCAGTAAAAGAAAGTGAGTTCCCCATACATAGAACAACAAGGGTTACATGGGAAGATATAGGAGACCTTGAGGAAGCGAAGGAGAGGATAAGGGAAATAGCAGAATTACCAATGAGGCATCCAGAGGTGTTTAAAAGGCTTGGTATAGAGCCTCCTAAAGGCGTGTTGCTCTTCGGCCCCCCTGGGACTGGGAAGACGCTATTGGCAAAGGCACTCGCAAACGAAGTAGGTGCCTATTTCATAGCAATTAATGGACCTGAGATAATGAGCAAGTTCTACGGCGAGAGCGAACAGAGGCTGAGGGAAGCTTTTAATGAAGCGCAGAACAATGCTCCAGCAATAATATTTATTGATGAAATAGATGCGATAGCCCCAAAGAGGGAAGAGGTGAGCGGAGAGGTAGAAAAAAGGGTAGTTGCACAACTACTGACGCTCCTCGATGGCATGCATGAGAGGGGTAGGGTTATAGTAATAGGGGCAACGAACAGGCCAGATGACATCGACCCAGCCCTCAGAAGGCCAGGAAGATTTGATAGAGAAATAGAGATAAGACCCCCTGATAAGAGGGCTAGGGTCGAAATTTTGAAAGTACACACTAGAAACGTTCCCTTGGCTGGAGACGTTGACTTAGAAAAAATAGCTGAGTTGACGAACGGCTACACAGGTGCAGATCTAGCAGCGTTAGTAAAGGAATCAGCAATGGCAGCTTTAAGGGAATTCATGAAGAGTGGCAGGGCAGACCTCACAAAGAACGAGATCGTTAGGCCAGACGTGTTAAAAAGCCTTGAGGTGTCTATGAAGCATTTTATGGACGCAATGAAACTAATAAGGCCTTCTCTAATAAGGGAGGTCTTCGTTGAGCTTCCAGAGGTTCATTGGGATGATATAGGAGGCCTAGAGAACGTAAAACAAGAGTTGAGGGAATCAATAGAGTGGCCAATGAAGTACCCCGAGGTTTTCAGTAAAATGGGCATTCAACCTCCTAAAGGCGTGTTGCTCTTCGGCCCCCCTGGGACTGGGAAGACGCTATTGGCAAAGGCAGTAGCGACTGAAAGCGGGGCTAACTTCATAACAATAAGGGGTCCTGAGGTGCTGAGCAAGTGGGTTGGTGAGAGCGAGAAAGCAGTAAGAAAAATCTTCGAGAGGGCAAGGCAGGTAGCACCAACTGTTGTGTTCTTTGATGAAATAGACTCAATCACTCCTGCAAGGGGTTACAGGAGCGACTCTTCTGGAGTAACAGATAGGATAATAAACCAGCTTCTAACAGAGCTTGATGGAATACTCCCCCTCTCCAACGTCGTGGTTATAGGAGCTAGCAACAGGCCAGACATAATAGACCCTGCGCTGCTGAGACCTGGAAGGTTTGACAGGCTTATATACGTGCCTCCACCTGATCTAGAGTCGAGGAAGCAGATATTCAAGATACACTTAAGGAACGTCCCCCTAGCCTCGGATGTAAGCATAGAAAAACTGGCCTCCCTCACGGAAGGATACACTGGCGCAGACATAGCAGCAGTAGTAAGAGAAGCAGTTATGATGAAACTCAGGGAGAAGTTCGAGGTCTCTCCTGTAGAGTTCAGGCACTTCGATATGGCACTAAAGAAAATACCTCCAAGCCTGACGAAGGAAGTTGTGGAGATGTATGAAAAAATATCAAACCAACTGAAGAGAATCTCCCTGCATTAACCCGTTTAAGGAGTTTGGAAGAAATGGGTAAAACGGAAGTGGAAATAAAAATAGAGGTCACTTGCAATTCAATGGAGGAAATAGAAACTAAGCTAAGGGAACTTAACGCGACCTTTCTTGAAGAGAGGAGGGAGGAAGATATATACCTTGAACACCCATGCAAAGACATGAAGGCAATGGACGAGGCCCTAAGAATAAGGTTTGTTAATGGTAAGCCAAGATCCCTCACCTATAAGAGCAAGAAGCAGAAGGGTGCTGGCGGGATAAAGGCCAGGGAAGAAGTTACCATTAACCTGGAAGAAAACCCCCTGCTGCTATTGAAGAAGCTTGGATTTAATCCTTCGGTCAACGTTAGAAAACTAAGAAAATATTACGACTTCGATAATGTTATCATAAGCCTAGATAATGTTGATGGACTTGGCTGCTACGTGGAAGTGGAATCAAAGAACGGGAGCGATGTAGAAGTTACTGAAAGCCTGAAAAAGCTAAACATAAGAGGGAAGGTAATAGAGAGCACTTATGCAGACATGGTATGGGAAAAGCTTGGGGGCAAGGATAACACCTAGGCTACTAAGCTTAACTCCCTCAATATTTCCTTCGCTACACTATCTATTAGGCTTTCCCCTTGTGGAGAAAGCTTCCTGCCCTTGCCAGGTATAGTGACTATGAGCCCCGCCTGCTCTAGTTGTTGCAAGGACTTCCTTATAATACTACCAGAGCCCTTTTCAAAGTGGGGGGGCCTTGAGCCCTTTCTCTTTTTACCCCCATATAAAGTCCTGAGAGTACCTATACCTAAAGGCTCAGGAGACAATGCTATTTTCCTCAAAAGGGATGCAGACCTTATGTACCACCAATCTGTATTGCTCGGGGGCTTCTCCTTAAACACCCCTGTCTTCACGTAAAGTGCCCACTCAGGTGGCTGTATCTTCTGCATCTTTTTGAGCCTTTCCGCTAGCTTCGCTACAAGCCTGTCCGCCGGAACTTCCCTAGCCAACACGTGTCCTCAGCCCTCCATATTGTCTATCCAATTTGCCTGCAAGCCTAATAAAGGCACGCCTAAAGAATCTGTGTAGCTGAGAAACTTATAAACCTTGTTTTACTGTCTAGGTTGTTGCAAGAGGCCAATTAAGAATTTTTAGGCGAACAAATCATAATGTAAGCGGGGGCCCGTAGTCTAGCAGGTAGGACGTCGCCCTCACACGGCGGAGGTCCGGGGTTCAAATCCCCGCGGGCCCACCAATAGACATCAGTTCTGATATTTCTTTCAAAGACGATAAAGGGTTAAGAGCCTCAACCACCGTTTAAACCCTATGAGGAGGGAGACTGTAATTGACTGTAGATAAAGAGGAGCTATTATATAGAGAGTTACGCGAGTTAAAGAGTATACTAGAGCGTATTGAGGCCTTATTAGAAGAGCGACTTATTGGTATCGAAGAACCCCTACCAGACGAGGCTGAAGCAATAAGAGAGTATGAGAATGAGAAAATGAAAGGAAAAGTAGAGCTTGTTGATTTAGAGGACGTTCTTAGGGAGCTAAAATGACAAGGTATAGCATTAGCCTTACTAAAAAGGCTTTAAAACAACTCAGCGAGCTTGATGAGCCCTTTAAAGGTAGAATTCTTGAAGCCCTAGTTATTCTACGAGACTATGGCTTCTCCGGAAGACTCGACATTAAGAAGCTGCGTGGTTACAGGAATCATTACAGGATTCGCATAGGTGAGTATAGAGTTCTATTTGAACTAGAAAAACCTAACAAAATAATAGTATATGCAATACTTCCTAGAAAGAAGGCCTATAAGAAATAATATAGCTACTATCATGAAACCATCTCTTCATGCATATCTAATGGTAATTGATATCGAAATTGATATCCTTATTGGTATTCTTTATGGATCAAATGCATATTGTTGATATACAGCTATGAATATGGTTGTGTTCTCACACGGCGGAGGTCCGGGGTTCGAATCCCTGCGGGCCCACCAACATAGAGATATTGCATTAGCCTCTGCAACATTACCAAAGGATAAGGGAACTAGTATAAGCTAAGTTGATTACCCTCTACAGCAATAGTATTACCTGGTGCTTTGGAGATGTCCGAGATAGAGGGTATTGTTAAGGGGGGCGTGATTATTCCACTTAAACCTTTGACGGAGCTTGAGGGTAAGAAGGTCAAATTAAAGATAATAGATGTTGAGGGTGTCGATGCAGAGAAGCTCTATTCCTATCTTAGGCTTTTAAGGGAAGGCGAAGATGCCGAAGAACTCTTCGAAATATAAATAAGGAGATATTGTTGTCTTAGAGCTCCCGTTCACAGACTTACTAGGCTCTAAACTAAGGCCAGTCTTGGTATTAAATGCAATAGACTTGGGCAACGATATGGTAGTGGCAAAGATAACCAGCCCCCCTGGCCTGCATAGAATACCGATAACGCAATCAGACTTAGCTATTGGCCGTTTAAAGAAGGAGCCAAGCTATATAGACTGTTTAAGCATTTTTACAGTGGAGAAGAAGTTAGTTGTGAAGATTGTCGGCAGGCTTGCCACAGAATCTCTACTTAAGGTTAAGAAGGAATTAAGTAATATTTTTGGCTTAAAGTAAAGAATCCTCTAACTACTGGAGTAAAGCACTCTATCTAGCAATCATGCATATCGCATGGTTGTTAATATCAACCTAGATATCCATAGTGCTCATCGGTTCGGATTATATGCATATCAGTTATATGCATCTTTACATATCTATGCGTTCTCACACAGTGGAAGTCCTGGGTTCGAATCCCCGCGGGCCCACTAAATATATCTTATAATTTTAGCATAATATTTGGCTAAGGACTTTTAGGGTGTGGCATCTGTATTAAGTGATGTGGGGGCTGAAGATTGTCTAGCTCGGAGCTACTGTCTGAGATTAAAGAAATATAGAGGAGGAAGAGCCTCTTCCCGATGAAATTGAGGCTATAAAGTCAAAAGATGAATTAATAGATATTAATGAAATTAAAAGAAAATTTATAGAAAAATCGTAATGGGAGGACAGCTTTGAGCGATAATGTTTTTAACGTAAAGGTAAAACGCTGGGCTTTCAAGGCTTTAGAGCGACTCCCTAGGGATTATAGGCTTAGAATATTAGAAGCGCTTGACGAGCTATCTATTAATCCTATTCCATTCAAGAAATATGATTTAAAGAAGCCCAAAGGATACGAGGACACCTTTAGGATTCGCGTAGGAGACATACGCATCATTTACACCATAAATTGGGATCCCAAAAGTATTATAGTGCATTACATAGGCCCTCGAGAACGTGCATACAAGTAGAACTGCCCATGCATACCTGATGGTAAATGATATCGCTTCAGATATCAGCTAGAATATTCATTTTAAACTTCATGCATACAACTTATATGCATTCTCGCATATGGTTGCATCCTTATATAGAAGAGATCCTAGTTCAAATCCTCCTGTGAGCTAATCAAATGAATAGCCAGATTATCGTGTTAATTATTCTATAATTTCGATTTTATCATTATATATCACAGTAATTTTACCGTTTAACCCTTTAATTCTTTCTAATACATAAATTAAGCGCTCTACCATAAGCCTTGGCAATGAAGGATGGATTCGAAGCGCGATTATTCCTGGATGAGTATTTGGGGGATATCTTAGTTCATCAGTGAAATCGCTATCTCTCGTAATAAGTATTAGATTCTTATTTTTAGCTATTCTTATGACGGTTTTATCATCAACACCCTGTGGGACGTATTCGACATAGAAACCTTTTTGCTTTAATAATCTGTAAATGCTTCTAGGAACATTCTCATCAAGCAGGAATTGGTATGACACGCCTCTTCCTCCTAAGTAGCTCTGCGGCTAGTGCTATTGCCTCGAGAATCATCTCCTTATTTAACTGAGGATATTCTTCTAGTATCTCTTCAATGCTTATCCCAGAGGCAATCATTTCAAGGACATCGGCAACTAATATCCTAGTACCTCTAAATATGGCTTTACCATGGCATATATTCGGGTCTATTATAATCCACTTGAACTTGTTCTCCATGCCAACATCCCAAGATTTCCTTAGCTTCGGGAAATCTTAACTCTTACGATCCTATGCATATAACTTATATGCATTCTCGCATATGGTTGCATCCTTATATAGAAGAGATCCTAGTTCAAATCCTCCTGTGGGCTAATCAAACCTATCTTATATTGGTCATTAATGCTCAGCTAAGGGCTTTTTAGAGCATAGAATCCTCTCTTAAATAGCTTAGGGATGAATATTGTACAGCTCGGAGCTACTGTCTGAGATTAAAGAAATAAAGGAAAGGCTTGCTAGACTAGAGTCAATGCTACGTTTTATTATAGAGAAAGTGTGAAGAATGAAGCCCTATGTAAACCTCAAGAGAGAGGTTGTTAATCTTGATTGAAAGGCGCTATCTAAATATATTCTAGATATATTCTAGTCCATTCGAAAGCGATCACCCTTTAACTCTAGAGACACTAAAATTAAGCACAGAAGAGAAAATTAGTTGAATATAAGGGTTTTGAGGACAAAATAATGCTATAGTTTTAGCTCGGTCTAGATATCCCGTAGGAAAATGTGAAAGCTATATTTATGGGTATTCTTGGATATATTTGAAAATCTATAGTAAAAATAAACTTCATTAACTCAATATCCCAATTTCTATCAAAGAAGGTATACATAAAATAATATTAGGAACGGCGAAGAAAAGATCAATAGACTGGCATTTTGATGATGAAATAAAAAATCCAAAAATTTTAAGTAACTCTAGTATAGTAGAAGATTAAAGAAGTTGTAAAAAACCCAAAAATAAATCAATCAGTTTATAAAAGTCCTCATGAGATAATTTGGGAGATTAGAGGACCTAAGGAAGATAATATATGTTTTTAAGGTATGCTAACTCTTAGAAAATACCAAAGTATCCATATCTGTCCCTAGCGCCTTCCAAGGATTCAACAAACAAATTTCCAACTTTCTTATATTCATAAGGAATCTTACTATACGCCTCAACCTCAAACACCCTAAATGCTCCTCCTTACCATAAACCTCATCTTTGTTAGCGGTTCATTAAGGGCTACGCTAATGAATATTGATTGACCTGCTTTACTGAAAATTAAGCATAACCTCAAGCCCTTAATGGTAACCTTACTTTCATTAGCGCAAGAAAAGGGAGGTTTATCATTTTTCTTCTTATTGGCTTTTCCTAAGCGTTTAAAATTTCCTAGTTGTCAAAATACTTTAAATAACTCAAACAAGCAGATAGCCTAGAATTTACTCATAAGACAGCAAGTACATTAGTCTATCCAGTCCTGTTTTTCTATTTTCTCAGGTATATATTGGAATGCAAGGAACTTTAGGCCCTTGCTTGCCATGGCTTCTATCTCTAGCTTTGCCTTCTTACTCATAAACATGTCTATCTCTCTCTTCCACAGTTTTGACTTAAACCAGTCATATTTGATAAGCTCCTTTGCCCTCTTTATGTCTACGTCCTTGGCCTTTATTATGAAATTCCTCCTCTCCTCCTCGCTCAGGTATGGCTTTTTTGACTTGTAACCAAAGATGTCTGTCATAGAGACCCCTAGGAACTTGGCCTTGGGGGTCGCAAGCCTCTCGCTTTCATAGCTCAACTGTATGCTACCAAACTTAAACACGCTATATATATACCACCCGTATGGGTCGGAGTCAGTTAATATATATACAGGCAATCCCAGCTCTTCGTTTAGCCTCCTCACAAACCTCCTCGTTGCCCTGTCCGGCTGACCAGCCCCAGTAACCAAAATCGCTTTGTACTTCTGCCAGAACCCTGCCCTGTGAAGTTGCTGAAAAACTGCATCTTTCTCAACAACAAGAACCATCTCTGCATCGTAGTCTACAAAGTCTATCAGGTCTGGTGTAGACTCTATTGCGTAGGCGCCATGGCCCAGCTTTGATAGGTCTATAATATCATTGCCACTCCTTATCCTCATATTACCAACCACTTTCCCCTTCTCCTTACTAAGTATTAGCATGTCTTCCCTCAGCAACCCCGTAGTGACTTCGACGTCCCTTATTGAAGCATCGCTCTCCTGCTGCTCATCCCATGTATTTTCCTCCTTTAGCCTATTGTTTAAATCTCGATAGAGGATCGTGTGCTTCCCCCTATAATAGAGATCCCTTATCGTTGGATACTCATTTTCCACCAGCGCCTGATATATTATTGAGGCCATTAGCAACGTTTGCACGAACTTCTTTGTCTCGTTCATATTGAGGAAGCTCCTTTCTATTTTCTTCACGCCTAGCTTTAAGATACCCCTCTCAGCATCAAATTCTGTGTTCTTGAAGGTCCTCATAGGTATTTTAAGCTTTGGAGGCTTCCCCTCCTCTATTTCCTTAAGCAGTTGGGAAAACTTCTTGTGGATTATTTCTGCTACCTTTCTTCTAGCTTCCCTATCTACTTTATCTTGAACGGACACCTTCGCCACCTCACTCCTCTAACTTTACATTAGAGATAACAGACTTCACTATTTTTTCAGGCTCCTCTTCCCTCCCGTCTATCTTGGGGAGCTCTACGGATTTTGAGACTATCTTGACCAGATTTTCAATTATAACCTTATCCTTGCTGTTACCCTTAATGCCCTTCCAATCCTTAGGGTGAGTTGAAAGGATTGAGAGGCTCCGTGCAAGCTCTGGTATGTATTTTGATATCGTCACTATTTTCTCCTTTACGGTCTCTTCACTCCTCTTCTTCGAAAGATATAACCTTAAGCTCCTTGCTATCTCTTGCACAGCATTCTTTATTTCACTCTCTAGCTCCACAACCTCACTCAGGCTTTCTTTTCCAACCCCCTTGTATGGGATCTTTGTACTAGCTACGTGAACCAACACTACCAAGGGCATCTGATTTTCCAAGTTGTAGAGCTTCCAGTTTATAGAGCTTATTATTTTATATGATACATCTTCTTTCTCCTCATAAAGTAGCGGTATCTTGTTTGCATACCTAAGCAACATAGGCACATCGCTTGTTGGTATGTTACCGCCATACGCGATCCCGACTTCTACTATAAACGGATGACCTTCATATGTCCTAGCCTTCCTAGTAACTGCCTTGACCCACTCAGGGTTGAAGAGCCTCTTAAGCCCTACCTCTATGAGTTCCTCACCTATAGGGCTTAGATAATCGCTCTTTGGTGGCCTGAATTCCCCAAACGTCTTAAGTCCCGAAGCAAGCCTATGAAGTAGCTTAGAGTTACCCCTGGATATTAGCCTTTTTGGGTCTAAGCTAGGATCTATGCCTACCGTATCAAGGAACCTCCTAGCAGTCGTGTCCCCAACGCTCTGGAACTCCTGTGTCATGAACTCTTGAAGGTTTTTTGCCTTTGTTGAACTTATCATGATTTTGAGCTGCTCTATGTCTATTCCATGGGGATGGGGCTTCGATTCCATGGGAGGCTTTGGCATCTTCTTTGTTACCCTTGGAAAATAGTAAAGTTCCCCATCAGGCGTCTCAAAGAATATCTCAGCATATGGCGCTATTAATGCAGTCCTCTTTACGTATTCCACTATTTTGGACCTAGCCCTTGACCAATCCCCCTCTAGGTTAAGGACCACCTTTGTCCCATGCCAATTGCTCCTCGTCAAGATCTGCCCTTCCTCTAATATTACCGGCTCATTCTTCTTTATGTCTATCATTATCTTCTTGTAGTATACATTATCGCTGCCAATAGTGGAGGAAATTACCAATACGGGTTGCCCAGTGGTCATTTGGGAATAAAGGATTGCCGCCTTTACCCCTAGGCCGTACATACCCCTTGTCTGCCTTATCGTGTACTTACTACTATATAGTACCTTACCAAAAGCGTTCGCCATAACCGTTGGGGGAACTCCAACCCCATTATCCTCTACTGATATTGTATACCTTGCTGGCCTGTTTTCCGATGGTGGCTCACTCAACTTTATAGATATTTTAATCTCTGGTAGTATATTGTGGCTATCCGTAGCATCCAAAGAGTTCTCCACAAGCTCCCTAACGGTTTGGTATAGCGCCCTCGTAGGGTTTGCAAACCCAGAGAGTTCTTTATTCTTTGCGAAGAACTCGGCTACGCTCATCTCCCTGTATTTTTCCTGTATCTTCGCCTTGTTTGTTGCCTCGGCTGACATCCTTTCACCCCTATTTACTTTGTAAACCCGTTCTTATACCAAGAACAGGTGTTTTTCGAAGGTTTTAATATTATTCTTATTTTTTAATTATCTAGTTGAGTTTAATAGGTGTGAGGCCAATAGGGGCAACGTTATCGTTGCGTCACCATAAACAATTACCTTTCTGGCACTTGGCTTTACCTTACCCCACGTTATCGCCTCCCTTGGCATTGCTCCGCTCAGGCTGCCATCCCATTCCAACGCAGTTGTTAGGTAGACAACGTAGTCTAAACCACCTTTAAACTGACTCCACCATATTGTGTGGTGCTTGCTTATCCCCCCTCCTATTATAAGGGCTAATGCTTTCTTTCCCTCACTAAAGAATATCTCCGAGAGCCTTTCCATATCCCTAAAGTAGTCTATCTTTATTTCATTCCCCCTACCTTTTTCCATAAAGAGGCTTGTTCCAAAAGACCCATCCGGCCACCCTGGAACAAAAACGTCTGCCCCTGTTTCCGCTGCTGACCGTAAGAAACTGTTTTTATCATCTATGAGCCTTCCAGCCTCCCTTAAAAGCTCATACATGCCCCACTCCTTCTTGAGCTTCAACGCCTCAGAAACTAGCTTCCTTACAAACCCCTCTACCTTCAAGCCGTAATCCTCGATTCTTATGTAGACGTTTCCGAGCCTGTGTACCTCTTGCCTATACAGCTCTACATCATCCGCCTCAAAGTAGCCCTTTAAGTACTTCCCTCCATAGGCCCTTGCTATATCATGGTCTAAGGCGCCACAAGTAGTTACCACGACGTTAAAAAGCCTATTTTCTATGAGCTGAGCTATAATGCCCCTAAGTCCTGTGGAGATCAGGTTTCCGGTAAAGGACAAGACCCTTATCTCGCTCTCCTTTATTCCATCGAGCAATATGGAAGAGGCTTCATATATGTGCCCTGCCATAAAGCCATGTATGTCCCCATATGCCTTTATGAGATCCTCCACTCCCATGCCTTGATGAATCCTTGCATCCTTTATCTCTTCAGCGCCTTTCATTTCTATCACTCACTTGCTATGTGGGCGCTGGGATTTTTATTACTGCCTTTATCTGCATTTAAAATTCAAATCGATATGACGCTCGCTTGCAATAAAGCAGAGTAGGTGAAAAGCGTGAAAAGGAGGTCACTCTCTAACCTAATAGGGGCAGTTATCCTAATAAGTGCTACCTTAATAGGTGGTGTTTTCGTTTACGGTTACTTCCAAAGGTCTTTGAAGACCATGGAAAGCATGGGGCAGGGAATAGAAGTGCTAGCCAGTTCGGAGCTCGTAGCCAATGACTCTAAGGTTGTATATATAAAAATAATAAACGATATGCCAAATAGTATAAAGGTTCTTGGTGTTTACGGTGTTTTTAACAACGGTTCAATACAAAACCTCTCCCTAGCGAATAAAATTGACCCGGATGTTATCCAAAAAGAAATACCGCAGGGAGAGGGGTTATCATTCATATTTTACGTAGCGCCTTCGGTTCAATCGATTTTTATAAAGTATAGCTATTTGCCTACTGGTCAAGTAATGTCATCACAAGCAGTAAAGCTTGGGTGAAGCTTCTATAATGAGGTTCAGTATAAAAAAATTTGCAGGCTTTTTTCTTAAAGATGAAGGGGAGCATTTACCTAAAACGAAGGGCCTAGAAACAGTTAGCGAGAAGATAAAAACCCCTCCAAGGTGGAGTATAATAAAGCGCTACGCTGTGGGTAGCGTGAAGTATTATTTGTATAGGGGTAATGAAGGGTTAGTGCACCTTGGCGTAGAAGAGCCTGCGTGGAGCAACGAAGCCATAGATGTAGCTTCTGGACTTAGAAAGGCAAAGAGCCCTGAAGAGGAATACATTGCAGACAAAATTAGGAGTGGCTACGCTTCGCTCTACCCACTTATAATAGATCCAAACGTGGAGGAAATTTCATATAGTGGTAACACCAATAATGTGAACGTTATCCACGCGCTCGTCCCTTCAAGATGGATAGTTGCCGACATATTAATTTCAAAGGAAGATGCCGACTCTATAGCAATAGAGCTTGCTAGAAAAGCTGGCAAAACGATAAGCATAGCCTCTCCCTATGCTGAAGGTATTACAAGTGAGGGTCACAGGATCTCCGTCTCATTTCTAAATGAGATTTCCCACTTCGGGAGTAGCTTCGTCCTAAGAAAATATCCAAAGAGGCCATTTACTATGTCTGACGCTATAGCATCTAAGATGGTAAGTGCTGTTATAGCTTCATACCTCTGGATAATAGCGGAGGCTCAAGGCTTTATCATAATCTCCGGTAGCATGGGTAGTGGCAAGACTGCCTTTCTGCAGTCCATTGCCAGCCTACTCCCGCCATACAGCAAGGTAATAACCATAGAAGATACTCCGGAGCTGCGTTTATTGACTCCTAACTGGGATTCCCTAGTAACGAGACCTAAGCTCCCTGGCGAGGAGATAGTAGAGGTTGACATGGAAGAATTGCTGAAGTTGGCGCTAAGGAGGAGAGCAGACTATGTCATAGTTGGAGAAGTTAGAGGGAGGGAAGCCAGGCTACTAGCGCAGGCAGCTACAAGCGGTTACGGTGCCCTAACAACGATGCACGCCAGTTCCCCCTCCTCCGCATTAATGAGGCTCTCTTTCGAACCAATAAGGCTTCCGAGGCTTTTCATAAGGTCCATTACAGCAATAGTCCAGATGAGGGTTATACCTTCTTTTGGAGGCAAGGCTACGAGAAAGGTGTTTGAGGTAGATGAGGTATACAATGGTAGGCTATTGAAAATGTATGGTATTAATGAATCCTTTCCCTCCCCCGAGGAAATTATAAGGAAGAGTAAAAATATGGAAAATGGACTGGAAAGGCTTGGTTTCTCTAGAGGCGAGAAGGCGGAGGAGTTTCTTTCAAGGATAGAGTTTCTAGAGAAGAACTCAGGCAAAAACCCTAGGGACTTCTACTCCTCCCTCTCAAAGTTCTATGTTGAGAAATATGGTGATGTGATTTGAAGCTGTTTAGGAATATTGAGGTAAGCGCCTATGGGCGCAGGGATTATAGGCTTATAAAAAACACAATACTTTGCCTAAAGATGGCTTCTTTTTCCTTCTTACCACTTCCCCTTCTTTATAGAGGCTACGAAACAATAATAGTAACCTTATCTATAACTCCCTTCCTCTTCCTCTCAGAATTCTGGCTCCCAGGGCTCTGGAAGAAAATGGAAGGCACTGGTATCGACGCTGAAATGCCGGCATTCCTAGCCTATCTAATGCCATATGCCCGTTCGTCGAGGGGTCTTGTTGATCTCATGATCTCAATACCAAAGTCCTTGAAACTAAGGTTCATCGAGTCTGAGGTCGAAAGACTAAGGAGACTAATAAACATGGGAATGGACTCAAGGAAAGCCCTAAAGACACTAGCAAAAACGACGCCCAACCAGAGGCTTGGAAAGTTTCTCTTTGATTATTTAAATGCAGAATATATGGGAACAACGAAGCATAGTATCGTCTCATTACTTTACGATTATGCCATATCCTCATTAAAAGAAAAGTGGAATGCATACGCCGAGTTCGGCAGAGGAGTGGTAGAAATAGGGCTTGGGCTAACGCTGAGCTTTGCTATTGTAATATCTCTTGCACCAATAGCTGGTTCAAATATAGTGGTTTCACTCGCAATAATTGCTTTCATTATTATACCCTTAATGTCGATAGGTCTGATAATAACCATGCCAAAGATAGGAGGGGAAAAACGCTATGATGCAATACTTTCCTTAGTGCCAGCGCTACTTACCTCGGCAATGCTAGCAGAGGGGTTTGGCTACATTTCATTGATACCCCTACTTGTTGTAGCCCCCTTTATTGAAGCATATAACGCTAGGGTAAAGAAGAAGGCTTCAAAAGCCCTTGAGAGCTTAAAGCTTGCTGCTGAGAAAGCAAAAATAGGCAAGAGGTTTGACGAGGAGCTCTATAAGGCGAGGTTTGTTGCTGGTAACATAGCGGAGGCAATAATCTCATCAGAGAAAATAGCGGGCAAAATGGGTGTTAGTAATGCTATTGAAAAGCTTGAGCAGCTTATAGAAGAATCTGAAAGACTCTCGGAGTCGTTGAGAATACAATCAATTCTAATGATAGCAGTTTCAATAGCCTCACTTATCATCTCCATCCTCTCCATTGACTTCATCTCTTCAATATACGCATCAATACCACAAGGCATAAATGTAGGCGCGGTAGCAGTTGCAAGGAACCTCATCATCTCCCTTTCGCCAATCGTAACCTTCCCATCATCAATACTATACAAAGAAAGGGTACCATCATTGCTACCAAGCCTTGTTTCTGCCATAGCACTATTGCTTATCAAATAAGAGGCAAAATGATGAAGGCTACAAGATACCCAATCCACCTAAGTCGCTATATATCCTCGACTCGTAATATGTTACCTCCCCGTTTTTATCAACTATTGCAACAACTGGCGTGTAGCTATCTGAAACTGCCAATTCACTCCAGTTTGAGATGGAAGAGGGCTTCACTTCCTCCCCTTCTCTCAGTATAAGCACCTCTATTTTTTTCCTACCTGGAACGTCCGCAAGCAAAGTAGAATCCCTTAGTCCCCTTTGGACTTTTCTCCCCCTCCTCCTCAGGTCATAATAGACTATAAATAGGTGAAGGGGGATAGAAAGTTTCTCCAAGAAATCAAGCGCCTCGTCCCAGCCACTTCTCCCGCCTATACAGGCCTTTTTTATTGAGAGAAAATAAGCGGCTTCAAGTCCATCAATACGCTGGTTTTCTTCTAATCCAAGTTGTTTACAAAAGTCCCTGTTGAAGCACTTCTTTATGAACGCACCTTCCTTATTCAAAGAGACTTCTAAAACAGCTTCGCCTTCCATACAATATCAACCCTCTTTAGGCTTCTTGTCACGTTTAAAATAAAAATAGTTTGCTGCTTCAATAAGGACAGCGACAGCTGTTCCCAATACCACATATAGTATGAACCCGCTATCTATAAATATAGCTAATATATCGCTACCTGTTATTGTGCCAAGCAAAGGTGCCATATCTATCATTTTTGTGCCAAGCTCGTAGAAAGAGAAGGCAAGCGAGGTAAGGACAACTATCTGCGCCACGTTTCCCCCTATGTTAGTGTTACTCCTAGTTAGTCCATAAAATATCTTGGATATGACTATGTAGAGGATAAAACCTAGAAATATTATCGGTATTGCATTAGCCGTTATACCTCCTGCTATTATCAGGGGCTGCGTCTTATTAACGACTGAATAATAACCAGCAAATATGCTAGCGAAGAAAGATACTAAGAGCACCCCGAGGGATGCTATTTGGAAGTAATTGATCTCCCTAGCATATCTTGCCAAACCCCTAAAGGCATTATAGGTTCTGTCCTCTAAGTCGAATCCCTTTATTACTAAAAATATGCCAGCTACCGCTAATACTACCTTCAATGCCAAATATATAAAGTCAAAAACAGACAATATACCAAAAAGAGCTATGAGTACGCCCGGTACCCCCAAAAAATACTTTGAATACTTAGGATCTTCTATGGCCTTTTTTACATACCTGGCCAGGAGGAAGTAGCTACCTTCGACGCCTAGGTGCTGTTCTACTATGACCCTTTTGAGGGCAGCTATCGGAGCTATGTCCCTTAGCACCTCAGCTACTAAGAGCTCATCTGTACCATCACTAACTAGATATAGCTCGACTTCTTTCTCATTTATCTCTTCAACTACCTGCTTTGCCCTGTCCTTTATTATCATCTGCGCTAGCATGTTGCTCTTTGGGTGCCCCCCTATTATAGCTATTTCAGGCTCCCTAGATGCTGACTTCAGGTTCTCATAGAGGTTTATGCCAGCAAATATCGCGTTCGTGTCGGCGTCCTCCGGCCTCTTTATGGCAAAGTCCACTGCTACCTTTTTTACATCATCTTCTCCAATTATAAGGGATCTGCCAGTTACACTACCTATGTCGTCGTCTATATCGATAACAATCACTATTGGTTTTTTCCTGCTCTCTGACACTACTCCCTCTGCCCCAATATTCTATGGAAACCTGAAATAATATTTTTAAAACATAACCATAATGACCTCAGTATATATTTAAAAATAGGTCGATTAATAGGATATCGGCGCTATGTACATAATAAACTCTTCAGGCCCGGATATGTTAAAATCCATCTTTAAAGGGTAGTCCGTTGCAAACTCCATCGAAATGCTCTCCGCTATTGTTGTTACAGGTTTTATTGAGGAACCTAGCGCGTTCAAGCTATAAGACGCTTCCGTGTAATCCTCCACCTCAACTTCATCTAATGGATCCTCTGGTTTCATTTCCCATCTATAGAACTTCTCTTCCCCACTAGCCTCAACGGTTATTCTGTTATCTTTCCCTATAAATTTCAGTACATCAGTTACCAACTTTGCATCATTAATCATCGTATCTATATCGTTTGGGGATATAACAAACCTAGCGGTTGGCTTCATGTTTATTTCCCTTATTTCCCTCTCCTCAGACTCACCTGCAGAAACCTCGAATGATCTCTCAACTCCCGTCTTTTCATCTATCAATGAGACCTTCATGAAACCATGACCAGTAGAATACTCTAGCGAGATCTTATCGTTTCTAGTGGCCCTTCTCAGCACCTTACTAAGGTCGTTCATGTTTATTCCAATGGATATGCTCCCATCAAGTGAAAGTTCTTCAAATGCCGTTGAAGATACTTTGAATATACCTAAAACTGTCTTATCTGGACTGAAAAACCATGAAAGGAGACCGTCGTCGCTAAAGCTAAATACTCCTTCATCATTTATCCTTGCCAATGCCTGTGTAATTTTCTTTAACTTACTACCAGATTGATAAATTGCCCTTACCTTAACCATTCTAGCACCTGTTTAATAATTGACAAAAACAAAATATAAAGCTTAACAAAAATGTTCTGCTTACCCGTTACTTTTGGTTAAAGCATAAACATTCATAAAATATAGGCCTTTCTCTCATGCTCATTAGAGAGCTTTGGGAGGGCGAAAAACTCTTCGCATATCTAACGCGGAGGAAAAGGGAAGCTTGCATTGCTTCTCTAATTGCCAATTAATAGAAAACATTTACTTTAACACTTTTAACGAAGCGACCCGGCAAAGAAAAATAGCCGAACATAAAAAAACAAGAGATCTAATCCGTTTCTCATCCTAGGTTATTGTAAACATCTCTAGGATGGATTATGTGCCTCTACTATTCATTCTGGCTACAAGCCGCTTAGAATAATAAATTCCATTCAAGGCAAATTATCACGTTTCTATATCTAAAGAAAACATTTCCTGCTAAGCTTCACAGCTTTAACCTGTGGAGTAGGGTTTGCTGC
>Ga0256829_1000155_pt1 | contig 87049 bp, 77 predicted proteins | sample 131447metaG_FD_185979 | JGI IMG/M metagenome (GOLD analysis project Ga0256829, IMG submission 185979) | Hydrothermal vent microbial communities from Lau Basin, Pacific Ocean - 131-447 | ecosystem: Environmental > Aquatic > Marine > Hydrothermal vents | place: Pacific Ocean: Lau Basin | collected... | reverse complement strand
AGGGGGCCTCTATGCCAAGCCCCAGGAGCAGTATCTGGTTGCCGTCCATTCCGGTTCCTCATCGCGGATTCTCTGGATACACTGGCATAGATTTCCCGGGAAATTCCACTCGAAACGTCGAGGAGCCGATAATTATCCGGGATGCGACCTTCCAAGAATCCCGCCAGGCATTCCCCATTCTCCCGGGGCAAATGGTTATCGTTGATCTGCATGCAAGCCTTCCGTGACCTGCTTTAACGGGGCGTTGAGAAGGTTTTTTCAACGGCCCGTTAAGCCCTGCCCTTCAGCTTTAAGTTCTTCGCGCGCCTCACGGATCCGTTCGCGCACGGCTTGAGGCGCCGTGCCCCCGTAATGCCGTCGCGCGGCAACGGAGCCTTCGAGCGTGAGCATATCGTAGACATCGGCATCGATTTCCGGGCTGAACCGGCGCAAGGTTTCAAGATCCAGTTCAGCCAGATCGCGTCCGAGCGCGATCGCCTGACGCACCGCTTTGCCCACAATTTCGTGCGCATCCCTGAAGGGAATGCCCTTGCGGACCAGATAGTCGGCGAGGTCTGTGGCTGTGGCGTAGCCTTGGCGGGCTGCCTCACGCATGCGCTCGCGCTTGACGCGAATGGCCGGCAGCATATCCGCGAACGCCCGCAAGCTGGCACTCACCGTATCCACGGCATCGAATAGGGGCTCCTTGTCTTCCTGATTGTCCTTGTTGTAAGCCAGGGGCTGGGCTTTCATCAGGGTGAGCAAAGCGAACAAGTCGCCATTGACCCGACCGGCCTTGCCTCGCAGTAGCTCCGGAACGTCGGGATTTTTCTTCTGCGGCATGATGGAAGAGCCGGTACAGAAGCGGTCGGGGAGCTCGATGAAATCGAACTGGGCTGACGACCAAAACACCATTTCTTCGGCCGCTCGCGATAGATGGGTCATGATGAGGGCGGCAGCGGCGGTGAATTCGATGGCGAAATCGCGGTCTGAAACGGCATCCAGGGAATTGGCGGCGACAGCTTCGAAACCCAACAGACCGGCAGTATACGCTCGATCGATGGGGTAACTCGTGCCAGCCAGCGCCGCCGCCCCCAAAGGAAGCACATTCACCCGCCGGCGGGCATCCCGTAGGCGCGCGCTGTCCCGGCGCAGCATCTCGTGCCATGCCAGCATGTGATGACCGAAGGTCACCGGCATGGCCACTTGCAGATGAGTGAAGCCAGGCATGATGGTATCTGCCTCGCGCTCAGCCAAATCGAGAAGAGACCGCCGTGCTCGCCGCAATTCGCTGAGTAGATCATCGATCTGCTCGCGCAACCAGAGGCGGATATCCGTGGCCACCTGATCGTTGCGCGACCGCCCCGTATGGAGTTTTTTGCCGACATCGCCTATGCGCCCGGTCAGGCGCGCCTCGATGTTCATGTGGACATCTTCAAGAGAAACGTCCCAGCGGAACGTCCCGGCTTCGATCTCGGCCTGGATGGCGTCGAGGCCTTGGCAGATCGCTTGGCTCTCGGCTTCGCTCAAGACACCCACATGGGCAAGCATTTGCGCGTGCGCCTTCGACCCCTCGATGTCTTGACGATAAAGACGGCGATCAAAATCGACCGATGCGGTGAAAGCTTCGACAAAGGCGTCCGTGCTCTCGCCGAAACGCCCGCCCCAGAGTTTGGCGGAATTGGATTCTGTCATGGTGACCTCATGGTGGTGATGAAAATGCGCAAAAGCCAAAGCGATGAATTGATCAGGAAAGTATACTCAGCTTGCGTGCGTTACGCTTCTTGATGAGAGTCTTTCACCATGGCGACCCTGCATTCTGATTCCGGCGATACCTTCCTGCCCGATTTCTGTGCCGACGGAACGCTGCTTTTGATCGTGGTGATCGCCGAATTACTGGCACTGGTGCTTACACTCGCTACCTGGCCTCTGGCGCCGTTCTGGCCGACGCTCGCCATGACATCCCTGTTCGCGCAATGGATCGCGTTGGGATCGGTTGCCGCTTTGTGCCGAATGAAAAAATATCTGCGGCAGGCGTCACCGTTTGCAGGGGCGGTGACAGCCTATGCTGTGATTCTGTTTGTGACCCTCGCCTTTTCGTTTCTGGCCGCCGCCTTCATGGATGTGTTCATTCATCCAGACGCCGCCAACTGGCGGTACGAGATGGATTTCGTGCTCAAAAATGCCATCATAAGCTCCATTATCTCGGCCATCGGACTACGCTATCTGTATTTACAGCATGACTGGAAGCGGAGCATGGAGGCGCGCATGACTGCCCGCCTGCATGCTTTACAGGCGCGCATCCGTCCCCACTTCCTATTCAACAGCATGAATACCATCGCCGCCTTGATTCAAAGTCGGCCACGAGCCGCCGAGCAAGCTGTCGAGGATCTTTCCGGCCTGTTTCGCTCCGTTCTGCGCGAAGGTGAATGGGCGCGTCTGGGTGACGAAATTGAACTCTGCCGCCGCTATCTTGCTCTGGAAAGCTTACGCCTGGGAAAACGTTTGCGTGTGAGCTGGCGACTCTCCATCGATCCAGCCGACGAGGATCGTCTCGTGCCGGCCCTATGTCTGCAACCGCTGGTGGAAAACGCCGTCTATCATGGCATTCAGGTGATTCCGGAAGGAGGCGAGTTGACGATCACGATTGCCCGCGAAGGACGCGAATTCAGACTCGAGGTTGCCAATCCCCGCCCTGCGATCATGCCGGGGTCGCATCATGGCGGCCAAGGAATGGCGCTCGCGAACATTCGCGAACGTCTCAGGCTAGGATACCGGCAAGCACAAATGATCATTCAGGAAGAAGCAGAACGATTTACGGTCACCTTGCGGCTTCCCGTGGGCGAAATGGAGGAGGAACATGCGGATTTTGATCGTGGATGACGAACCTTTGGCGCGAGAGCGTTTGAAATCCCTCATCGCCGCGATTGGAAGGGACACGGTGTGTGGCGAGGCGGACAGCGGCCAAGCCGCGTTGAACTTGATCGGCGAATGTCAACCAGATGTACTTTTGATGGATATACGCATGCCCGGCATGGACGGGCTCGAGGCGGCGCAGCAGGTAGCGAAATTGCAGCCAGCGCCAACGGTTATATTCACCACCGCTTTCGATCAGCATGCCCTGGCGGCTTTCGAAACCAGGGCCATGGATTACCTGCTCAAACCGGTCGGTCGAGCACGACTCGAAGAAGCACTCGAGAGAGCGCGCGAGAGAGCAGATCACGGCACGTCGGACAAGACGCAGAAGGCCGGAGCACATATTTGCGCGCGTGGGCGAAACAAAATCGAGCTGATTCCACTCGAGGAAGTGATCTACTTGCGCGCTGATAAGAAATACATCACGGTGCGGCATCTGCATGGAGAAGCGCTGATCGAGGATTCACTCAAGGCGCTGGAAGAAAAACATCCCCGGCAATTCGCTCGCATTCATCGCAATGCGCTGGTGAACCCCGCATATCTTTCTGGTTTGGAAAGAGATCGCAATGGACGCCTTTGCACGACTTTTAGGAATATCGATGACTGCCTGGAAGTAAGCCGGCGGCACAGCAGCGAAATAAGGGCGTTGATTTTAGGGAATCGCTGAGCCCCTGTCGTCATCTCATCCCTATCACCGGCAGAAAGTGCCCGGTTCATCCTTGGGTTCGCGCGCCAGCAGTCGCTCGACGGCTTCGGAAGCAGACACACCTTCATAGAGCACATAGTGAACCTGCTCGCAAATCGGCAATTCGATGCCATAGCGGCGGATAAGCACCGGTACGATCCTGGCTGTGGTCGCCCCTTCCACGGCTTGGCCGATGGCATGCAGGGCTTCATCCAGCGATTGCCGTTTACCTATTGCCATCCCCAGACGACGGTTACGCGATTGATCGTCCGTGCAGGTCAATACTAAATCGCCCACGCCTGACAGTCCCATGAGGGTTTCGCTGCGTGCCCCAGCGGCGCGGTAAAGTCGTGACAATTCGGCCAAGCCTCGGGTGATCAAGGCTGCGCGCGCATTTGCGCCCATGCCGAGGCCATCGGCAATGCCTACCGCGATAGCGAGCACGTTCTTGAGCGCCCCTCCGAGTTCGACGCCAATCATGTCGTCGCTGGTATAGGCGCGCAGACCGGGCCCGTGTAACCAGCCTGCGACAACTTGCGCGAGACTTTGCGGTCGCGCCGCTACGGTGACGGCTGTGGGCAGGCCACGGGCGACTTCGCGGGCAAAGGTCGGGCCGGATACAACGGCCTGGGGCGTACTCTCGCCCAACATTCTGGCAATGACGCGGTCCAAGGTATCGGCTGTTTCCATCTCCAGACCCTTGGTCAAAGAAATGAGTCTGGAGCCCGGTTTCAGCCGATCTTGCAAGGAGTTGATAAAGCTCGGGAAAGCAGCGCTGGGAATGGCGATGAAGATATCGCGGGCGCTTTGGAGCACCTTGTCCAAATCAGCGCAGGCTTCCACCGCAACCGGTATCTCGATGTCTCCCAGATAGGTCTCGTTTCGCCGCGTTTGGCGAATGCGATCGATCAGCTGGGGATCGCGCCCCCAAAGAAAGCTTTCATGCCCATTGCGAGCCAGCGCGATGGCCACGGCAGTCCCCCAGGAACCGGCACCGAGAACGGCCAAAGGACGAGAAGACGATTCAAAAAAGCTCACGGCAGGAAATGAGGCAAAATGAAAGGCAGCGGACAGGCAGTCACTGGACGCCGCCGCATGCGATCACATTGGCGAGACTAATTGATGCTGCCCGGAAGCTCCTGCCCGCCTTGTTGTTCAAGTTGCTGCATGTACAGCGCATCGAAATTTACGGGTGCCAGCAATAATTGGGGGAAACCGCCCTTGCCTACCAAGTCGGATACGGCCTCGCGGGCGAAGGGGAAGAGAATATTGGGGCAATAACTGCCGAGAAGATGTCCCTGGTGTTCTTCGGGAATGTTCTGCATCGTGAAAATGCCCGCCTGCTTAAGCTCGACCAGATAAATGATCTGTTGTTCGGCTTTGGCAGTGACGGTCAGCTGCAATTCGACTTCCCAGTTCAGTTCATCTAATTGCTGCTGCCTCACCTGAAGCTGGACTTCGACCTCAGGCGCCCATTCCTGAGTGAACACTTGAGGCGCATTAGGCGATTCGAAGGACATATCCTTAATATAGATTTTCTGTAAACCGAATTGTTGTTCTGTCTCTGGTGCAGCGTTTTCGCTCATAAGTCAAATCCTTGGATGTAGATTTCAATGATAATTGGTACAAGTTGATTTTCCAGCCCGAAAAGATGACCGTTCATCCATTATTCTTGTCGGCAAGCAGATCGTCGAGCTTTCCAGCACGATCCAGAGCGGCCATGTCATCATACCCGCCAATATGGATGTCGCCTACGAAGATTTGCGGGACACTGGTGCGCCCACTGCGCGCCTCCATCTCCGAGCGAAGATCCATACGCCCTTCGATACGCAAATCTTCGAATGTAATGCCTTTCTCTTCCAGCAAGCGGCGGGCGCGAACGCAATACGGACACCACGCGGACCCGTATACAGTCACTTTTGGCCTATCGTCGCTCAACGCTTGCGCACCGGCAGTTTGGCTTCGCGCCAGGCGATCAGCCCGCCGCGTAGGTTGGTAACCTGTTCGAAACCAGCCTTGCGCAACACGGCACAGGCGCGAGCGGAACGTGCGCCGCTCCGGCAGTAGACGATGATGTTTTTGTTACGGTGCTTTTCCAGTTCTTTCAATCGCTTGTCAAGATCCCTAAGGGGAATGTGCTTGGCTTTACCGATTCTGCCTTCGCGCAATTCGGCATCTTCGCGCACATCAAGCACGAGGGTATCGTCCTGATTCATCAACCTGACGGCTTCGTTGGCGTCAAGATGTTTGACGCCACTACCGATGCGCTGGAATTCGACCCAGGCAATAGTGGCGAGAATCGCTGCCAAGGCAGCAAACAAGAGTATGTGGTTACTGGCGAAATGAAGGTATTCCTGCATGATTAGAACAAGGCTTCCATGAAGTTATGATTAAAGGCTCACTACTAGATTTCCGCGAGCCTGATTCTACTTCGTTGCGATAAATTAATCAGCGAATCCCCAGATACTGACCCAAGCGATTGAAGGTGAGAATCTTTCGGCTCGAAACACGAATCGCGATTATTCATTGTCAGTTGTAACTGAAACAATAGCGCCAGGACTGCCACTACTTGGAAAACATCGTGGAGCCGCGCCAAGGAATGCGCGTTAAAGATAAAATATAGCGTAATTATTTACAGACCGCTATTGCAAAACACTTCCTGCATCATCCCGATCAGGCGCAAAGTACGCGGGTCGCTGACCCGGTAGAAAACTTTGTTGGCCTCCTTGCGCGCGGATAGAATTCCCTTGTCCCGCAAGATAGCCAAATGCTGCGATATGTTGCTCTGTGAGGTGCCCACGCTGTCGACGATATCCTGAACACTGACCTCACGGTCGCCGAGCACACACAAGATCTTCAAGCGTAAAGGGTGGGACATGGCTTTCAATGAACGCGAAGCGCGATCGATGTCCCGATCCTGGCTCATTAACTCCTGGCTTGCGATGGCCATAATATATCCTCATGTTTCCGAGGTTGATGCTTCAGCCCGAACATTATTATTCGGTCGCTGATAGAATTTGATAAAGTGAAGCTCAACAATTGAGTTTCGCTGTTTAACGGCAAGTAAGGAAATGTATTCCGGACTGGCCATCAATGCTGTCGGCAATCGCCTGAGAGCGTCCGTCTCGGCACGATCACCCCGTCCTCAAAGTGAAGTATTCACTCAGATCATTTTAGCGCCTCATAATAAAGCAAGATGGGCATAAGATACGAATATATGCGTGTAGGCGCTTTTTTCGTCTGGCTATCCAATCTTATTGCGCTTGAAGCACTTATCGCAACTGGCGTCTTCCTTTATTCATCCTATAGGAGCGCGATACCGCCTGGTGTCGAGCCGTTTTCTTACCACATCACGATGAATACCTGGGATTGCTTATGAGGAGCGTTCTAAAAACACTCCACAGCGTGAACGCAAGACGACCGCAGGCTCCCAAGCCACTCCGAGCAATCATGGCTTTTACTCGCCGAATAGTTTCATTGATCTTTGCCGCGCTGCTGACCGGCTTCCTTCCTGGCTACGCAGCGGCTACTGATCTCTCCAGCAAACATCGATTGGAGTCTATCCAGTTACAAATAGAGCAGATTACGAAACAAGTCGAATACGCACAAGAGAAAAGAGGAAAACTCTCGGCCAGCCTGCGTCAGGCCGAGCTGAAAATCGCCCGGGCGGTGGAATCCTTGAGAATCATACGAATTCAACTTGCCAAGCAAGAATCAAGCATAAAACGCCTCGACCGTAAGGCGAGCCTGGAGAAAAAAACAGTCGCCGAGCAGATCGAATTGCTTCGGGCACAGGTGATTGCCGCCTATGAAATGGGTCAAGAGCCCGTTCTCAAGCTACTGCTCAATCAGAAAAATCTGGCTTTGATCGGCCGCATTCTCGGTTATTACGATTACTTGAACAAGGAAAGAGAGAAAACGCTGGACGCTGCACGCGCTTCCCTGGCAGCGCTCCTAGCCACACGACGGCAGATCGATGATGAACGCAAACAACTCCAGGCGCTGCTCGAAAGCCAACAAGCCAAAGAGATCGCTCTTAAAAACGCTGAAAAATCGCGTATTGCGGCGCTCGCCGCACTCGACAGAAACATCGTCAGCAAACAAAACCGCCTGAAACGCCTGAGGGCCGACGCGAAAGGATTGCAGAGTCTGATTGCCCGCGTAGGTCGTGTTATCGGCAAAGACAACACCCTCAACAAGCTGTCGCAACGGCCGTTCGCACAACAGCGGGGCCGTCTGCCATGGCCAACCAATGGACCACTCGAGGTAAGTTATGGCGCCCTTCGCAGTGGAAGCGGAGGCTCCCTGCGTTGGGAAGGTGTCTTGATCCGCGCCCCCAAGGGCCGCCTGGTGCGCGCCATTGATGCGGGACATATCGTATTCGCCAACTGGCTGCGCGGCTATGGCCTCTTGTTGATCATCGACCATGGAAACGGTTTCATGAGCTTGTATGGCCATCTGGAGGCAATATATCGCCCAGTGGGCACGTGGGTTCGACGCGGCGAAGTGGTGGCCAGCGTGGGTGACAGTGGCGGCTTGCGCCAAAGCGCGCTTTATTTCGCGATTCGCCATCGCGGGGCTCCATTGAATCCACAGGCATGGTGCCGCGGCACGCCTTAACGTCTAGTAAACAATCGGAATTCAGATCATACGACGCACTGCGGCAATATCCCTAAACGGCTATTTACCGGCGGTTTTGGAAGAGCCCCTAATTGCAACCTCTTTGGGAGCCTGGATGGCTCGATGCCACAGGCGTTTTCTTCAATAAGGCGGCAAAAGCCAGACCGCCTCCGATCAAAGTCAGGTAAAACACGCAGGCACGCCACAGTAACAAGAGTGTGCCGAGCATCTCCCGGTCGGCCCATTGAGCTAATAGCACAGCGAAAACCACCTCCACTGACACGGCGCCTCCGGGGAGTACCGACAATTGACCGGCAAACACGGCGAGCACCTGAACAAGCACCAGATAAGGCCAAGGGATGGACACGCCCAGGCCTAACGCCAGAACCGGCAAGACGGCGAAGCGACAAGCCCAATAGCCGGCAGCAAACAGCAGTAAAAGACCAAGACGCCGTGGCGGTTGAGACATCACCCGGCGCACATCGCGCCGAAAGCCCAACCCCCAACGCAGCCAGCGGTATCTGATTTTCTCGGCCACTCCAAGGCGCCGCATCAGGCTGGCGGTGAATTGCAACACGACTCGAGCGCCACTGGCACCGCCTCCGATCGCTGCCAAAAGCGCCACGCTGAATGCCGCGGCTGCGCCGAGGGAGTACCAGGGCGCATGGCCGGGCCCCAGCCATGCCAAGAGGCTGAGGCTGACTATCAAAGTAGCAAAAAAAATCAACAGATCCAGCAGCTTTTCCAGAGCGAACAGAGCCACAGCAGTAAACGAAGGCACTCCTTGGCGGGTGGTGAGCAGGACATAAGCACCCACTCCTGTCACCAGCCCGGGACCTAGCGCGCCGCCAAAATCCCCCCCGGCGGCGATCAGCCAGGCGCGCCCGAAAGGAATGGGATGGCGGTTAATGCCAAGAAGATAATGCACTCTGAAGCCATTGATGAACCAGGCCGCAAGCATGAGGAGCGGCGCAAGGATCAATGCCCAGGCCGCAGTATGGCTGATGTAGAGGAACGCATCGGCGCCGCTGATCCAAGCGGGGATGCCCAGGCTGGCTGCGAGGGCAAGAAAAAGCCCCAGCGCAACACGGCTACGTGTGGTCAAGTGTCGAAGCCGGACAGACGGCACAATTCCTGGTACGTGTCCAGCACGTAAGCAGGCGCCTTCACAGGCGCAGAACGTTGCAGGCGCTTGTCCGGAAAATTCCGGTCGATAGGCGCATTCAACAACGTTTCTATCTCTTCGGCCCTAGAACCGTCGAGCATCTGATCGAAATGAATGAATAACCAATCGCCACGGTGGCGGTGCCGTTCAAGAACATGGCGATACATGTCATTCCATACGCCGAACGCTTCTTCAATGCTGAAAGGCAAATCCGAATAGACTCTCTGGTGTTCCTTGAGCATACTTTGAACCGTGCGGCCGGGCTCGCGGAAAATGCATAAAAACGCAGTATCTTCGGGCAAGTGATTTCGCCAAGCGTCCAGAGTGTAACAAAAGCGTGGATCCTTGAAGGCAAAAGGCGTTTTCGAGGTCAGGCGTTCTATGCGCTTGAGCGAACGCGGATCGCCTTCGATCGGTGTATCAACGGGCAGGCGGATGAGCCAACGCTCGGAAGGAAAACGCGTGCGCCATATTCTCTTGAACGCCGATCGGCTGCGCGTGCTGGGTGATACGCTGGTCAGCAGGCGTTCATTGACCGAGTTGACGGAAAAAGATTCAAAAAAACCTTTGGGATTGGCGGCGTTGGCGCGATATAACCAGCCGCCCATGTAATACCCTGCTCGGGCGAGCGTGCCGGCCAGCATGCTGGTTCCGCTACGTCCACATCCCAGGATCAGACAATTTCTCATGATGTTGTTCGCTGTCGAAAACGATCCTACTTGATGGAAATCGCTTGAGCGGCCGCATGGACAAAAAGCCGCCATTGAGAATATCTACCGCAAATGCTCCAAATCGATGCACAGCCCGTTCTAACCTTGGGAAAATACCGGGCATGATATCAAAGCTTGGGCAATACCCTACTTACTGTTGACGCGACTCGCCATCACGCTTTGGTTTAAAGTCTAGCAATTGTAGCGACCATGATAACAGAGGCGGTAATTTTTTCATGATGAAGGATCACGTACGCGGCGGAATCTGGCGATGGTGAATCACGAGGAGCCGGTTATAAGATGCCGATGGGCAGCGGTGGACGATCCACTTTATGTCGATTATCACGACAATGAATGGGGCATTCCCTGCCACGATGAACGCCATCTGTTCGAAATGCTGATTCTCGAGGGCGCTCAAGCTGGCCTGTCCTGGGCCACCATCCTGCATAAAAGAGAAGGTTATCGCCAAGCCTTCGAAGGCTTCGATCCAGAACGTATCGCGCGCTATGGGGAAAGCCATATCTTACGGTTATTAAGCAATCCGGCCATCGTTCGCAACCGCCGAAAGATTGAAGCGGCCGTTTCCAATGCCAGAGCCTGGCTGGAGCTTGGCGAACGCGGAATAAAGCCGGTCGAATTCCTTTGGGATTTCGTAGAGGGGCGCACCATTCACTCTCATTGGCATTCAGAAGCAGATGTGCCTGCTTTCACCATTGAATCCACACGCATGAGCCGCGCCCTCAAGGAGCGCGGCTTCAAGTTTGTCGGGCCGACCATCTGTTACGCTTTCATGCAAGCCACCGGTATGGTCAACGACCATGTCATCGGTTGCTTTCGGCACGCCGAATTGACCACTAGCGACTCATAGCGCACCTTCCGCGCCCGCCTTGATGATCTGCATGAGACCGTTGATCACGTCATCGGCCTGCTTTTTCAGGGCAGGCGGCATGTTCGGGGACAACAGCAATTTTGGATTGAGCATGGTCAGATAGTATTTACCGTGAGCATCTTCGACCAGAGCGATGCGGCACGGTAGGTAGGCAGCATAGGCGATGTTGAATTGGACCATGTCATAAGCCACGTCAGGCTTGCAGAACTGATAGATATCGAGGGTGCGTACGTTCTTCCTGCCCATTGCCTTGACCTGGGCTGACAAGGGTTGTTCGGCGACTAGCTTGAAATTGAGAAAATTTGCGCGCAGTTTCATCGACTGCACCGCATCGCTGGGCGAAAGCCCAGGAGCCAGAGGAAGAGTGATTACCGTGGCTGAAATATCGAGATGCATCGGCGCTTTCTCGGCGTTAGCCTGAATCGGGGCGCCTGCCAGCAAAAGCAGAAAAAGGCCGAAGATCAGGCCATTCAAAAGTTTGCTCGAGTGGGAATCCATATGAGTATCTCCGGTAAAGTTGAGGCCGTGGCCTATGGGGTTTGGGAAAAATCGATCCGCTCGACCATGAAGGACGCGCTAAAGTTGGTTTTTATTCAACGCGATGATTGCGCCATACTTAGAGGTGCGAGCTGAATAGCTGGCGTGGAATGTCAAAAAAAGGCCACAAGTACTACTAAAGCGTGCAGCATCAATCCGATCAATCCGCCAACGAGGGTGCCGTTGAAACGGATGTATTGCAAATCCGGGCCCACTTCCAACTCCAGCTTGGCAATCAATTCGCGCTCGTTCCAGTTCTCCACCGTCTGAAGGATGTGCCGGTGAATGAACATGTCCACGCCGGGCGCGATGGCGATAGCCAAGCGCATGATCTGATCCTCCATTTCTTCGCGCAACGCAGAATCATGTCGCAAGCGCTCGGCAAAGGCTTTCAGCATCTCCGCCAACCAGTGAGACAGCAAGGAATCGCTGCTAGCCAGATCGGCGCGCAACCAGGCGCGGACATCCCGGCCGACCTCCGCAAGATAGGCCTGGAATTCCGCGCCGGCCATGAAACCCTGTACTCGCTCGTTTAGCCATGCGCGGGTTTGAGGGTCCTGCTGCAAACGCTCGACCATATGACCGAGCCATTCGTCGAATGCCTTACGGTTGGGATGGTCTGGATTGCGCAGACTTTCCTGAAAGGTTTCAATCATCTGCGGCAGGCTCTTGGTGATTTCTCCTGAAATCAGATCGGCCAGCCCCACGGCATTCAACACACGCCACCATCCTGACTGGTTCTCGATTCCCTCAACGACGCTCTTGAATATACGCTCTTGGACCTTGGTTTCGGCGAGCAGGTCGGCCAGCCAGGCGAGAAATTCGTCCAAGGCCTGATGATGGCGGCCGTTGCGGGTCAGTAATTCCAGCCAATTGCCGCTCAGGCGGGCGACATCCAGCCGCTTGAGCGCATTCATGAGCCATTGGGCAGTCAGCGCTTCGAGGTGAGAACCACTCAGCGCATCGAAAAGGCTGAGGGCGTAGTGCCGCGTTCGATCAGCAACGGCACGGGCATTTTCGGCGCGAGACAGGTGCAAGGCGAAACGCCTGACGAGCGCCTGCTCCCGTAGCTTGGCGGCAAGCTGTTCGGGCTGGAGAAAATTCTCGCTGACAAAATCGGCGAGGCCCGCGCCGATCTCGTGTTTGCGTCGTGCAAGAACGTCTGTATGGGGTATGGGAAGGCCCAGAGGGCGGTGGAACAAAGCGCTCACGGCAAACCAGTCGGCGAGCGCGCCCACTGCGGCCGCTTCGCAAAAGGCCATGCTCCACGCCCAGCCGCCAGTACCACCGAAGGCCGCACTCACCAGCATGCCGGTTACCGCAGCCGCCAGCAGCCCAAGAGCGGTGAACCGCAAGCGACGCAAGCGCGATTTCTTGCGTTCCAGCAAGGCTTCACGAGCCAGAACATTGATGGCTTCCATTGAATCGGTCCGTGAATTCATCGGCACAAGCGTTCCTTAAGGCATCAATAACATGAACATGGGGGTTTTTCGCGATTTAGCTCGCAAATCATCTAATCTCCCAAAAGCACACATATTGCATGGTCAGCGCAGGATAATGCCGGCTGCCAGCCACAGAGCTGGCCCGATGGGAGTCGAAGGTCGATCGAGAAGGCTCCTCTTGAGATGCACACTCTTTCTTTAAGGATGAAGCATCCGGCTCAAGTACTTTACATCCACCAACAAAAAGTTGACAGTTAAGGGCTGCTTCAAGACAATCACGCAAATACGAATCATTCTTGTTTATGAGGGGCTTTTCATGGGGTCGCCGGTAGCAACCGTTTCTCCTCCGTTCACGCGCTGGAAACTCTTTTTTTCAGTACTTGGCCCTGGTCTGGTCGTCATGTTGGCCGATACCGATGTCGGCAGCGTCATCACCGCGGCCCAGAGTGGCGCGCAGTGGGGTTACAAGCTGTTGGCGCTGCAAATCATACTGATCCCCATCTTGTATGTGGTTCAGGAACTCACTGTGCGTCTGGGCATTTTCACTGGCAAAGGACATGGCGAACTGATTCGCGAGAAATTCGGACCAAGCTGGGCCTGGGTGTCGGTCACCGGACTCGGTATCGCCGCTGTGGGCGCTTTGCTCACCGAATTCTCCGGGGTGGCCGGTGTCTCGGAATTGTTCGGGGTGCCGCGGGCGATCGGCGTAGCCATCGCTGTGACTTTCCTGCTGATCGCGGTCTGGACTGGCTCCTACCGGCGTGTGGAGCGCATCGCCATTCTTCTGGGCTTGTTCGAGCTGGTATTCTTAGCGGTGGCGGTGATCGCTCATCCTGACCCGACCGCCATCCTGGAGGGATTAGCGCATGCGCCGCTGCACGATCCGCACTACATGTATCTGGTCGCCGCCAACATCGGCGCGGTGATCATGCCGTGGATGATTTTCTATCAGCAATCCGCCGTTGCCGATAAAGGCTTGCACCCCGAGCATTACCGCAACGCCCGATGGGACACAGCCTTAGGCGCCGTACTCACCCAGATAGTCATGGCGGCAGTGCTGATCGCCGTGGCCGCCACCATTGGCCGGTCTGGCGCTGATGTACGTCTTGATACGGTGGGTCAGATCGCACACGCACTGATCCCTTTTCTAGGTCCAGCGTGGGGCAGCATCGTGTTCAGCCTTGGCATTCTCGGCGCCGGGATGGTAGCGGCCATCGTCGTTTCGCTGGCTGCGGCGTGGGGATTCGGGGAAGTTACGGGTTACCGCCACTCCCTTCAATACCACCCCAGGGAAGCGCCCTGGTTTTACGCCATATACACTTTCGCCCTGATCGCTGGCGGCGTCGCGGTTGTCTATGTCCCCGACCTCGTGAGTCTGAACATCGCCGTAGAGGTGATGAACGCGCTGCTTCTTCCCCTTGTGCTGGGATTTCTGGTCGCTTTGGCAGTCAAGGCCCTGCCACCTGAGCACCGCCTGCGGGGATGGTATTTGTGGGTAGTGGTGAGCGTCAGCGTGCTGACCGCCGGCTTGGGCGTCTATGGGAGCTTGTCCAGTTTGCCGGTTTTCTGAGTGGCTTTATGTTTATGCGAAACGCTCCAGGAGGATGTCCAGCGCCTGCTTTTTGCTGGCGAAGAAACGCCCTGCACCCAGCCTATCGACCAAGCCGCTGCGTTTATGCGAGGTAAGAACCTGGTGTTTGAGGCCGCTAAAATACAGCTCGATGCCTGCTTGCCTGAGGTGTTCTGAGATTTCACGCATCTTTTCCTCACCCGAGGCATCAATGGCGTTGATGCCGCTGCCGATGACCAGGACGGCCTTTACCTTGGGATAAGAGGCGATCACTTCCAGTATCACATCTTCGAAATAGGAAACATTGGCAAAGGTAAGAGAACCATCAAAGCGCACCGGAACCAGCCGCTGGCTAAGAGGTTCCAGCGCATGCGTCTTGATTCCGGCGAGAGTTCCATCGGGTTTGTAGGCCACGATTTCGGCGCGCGGCCTCATGCTCTTGACAAGAAAGGCGAGCAAGGTCGATACAATGCCGAGCAGAATCCCATTGGCGATGGCCGGCGCCATCAGCGAAGTGGTCACGAAGGTGATGAGCCCGATAATGGCATCCAGACGATCCACCTTCCAGGCGTGAACCAGCGGAGCAACCCTGATCAAGCCAAAGACGGCCATCATGACGATCACCGCCAAAACAGCCTGGGGTAGCGCATACAGGTATTGGGTGAAAAACAGCAATACCAACATCACCGCCAGGGCGCTGACGATGGCGAATAATCCGGTCTTGGCGCCAGTGCGTGCTGCTACCGCAGAGCGCGAGAAAGATCCACTGACCGTATAGGCGCCAAAAAAGCTGTCGGCGATGTTGGCCAATCCCTGGCCGACGAGTTCCTTGCTCGCGTCGATGCGCTCTCCCGTTGTGGTGGCGATGGCCTTGGAAATGGATGTCGCCTCCATGAAGCCGATAAGCGCCATTACCAAAGCTGAGGGCAACAAGGCGAGCATCAGGCTCCAGTCCAATGCAGGCACCGCGAATCGCGGTAGCCCAGCAGGTATATAACCAACCACGGCACCTCCAGAAGACAGTACGACGCGATTACCCGAAATCCTCGAAAAACGCCAGGCCTCGCCATCGCCATGCATGTCAGGGGGAAGCTTTCCGGCAGAAAAGAACATCAGGCCGGAGGGAGTTTTTACGCCTTCCAGTCGCAGCGCATGCAAAACGATACGTCGTTTATTGTTTTGAGCTTTTAACTGCGCCCGCTGCACTTCCAGCGGGCGCAGCATTTTGCCCGCTTCAGCCGCACGCTTGATGTTTTCCAGACCTCCCGCGCGCTCGAGCTGAGCCACTTATCGCCGCATGGTGGCGATTTCCTTTGTCAATGCATCAATGCGCCCGCGCGTTTGCGCATAGTTTTTGATCATGTCCACTTCCTGAGGAGACCGCAGCTGAGACAGCGAGATTTCGGCCTTTTTTCAAAGCCGATCAGCGCGGATAGAACGGTTGCCAGAACCACCACCATCAGGACGCCGGGCAATCTGGGCCTCCATTTGCTCAACAAAACGATAACTGCATACGCGCCGATGGCGAAGCCCACCGTCGGCCAGTGTGCCATGCCGACCTGCCCAATGACGCGCCACAAATCCGCCAGATACACGTCGAAACGCGGAAATGGCACGCCGATGATTTTACTCAGTTGTGAGAAGCCGATAATCAACGCTGCCGCATTGGTAAAACCAACGATAACCGGGCTGGAGAGAAGATTGACGATGGCCCCGCGTTTGAAAATGCCAAGCGCCAGCCTCAATACACCCACCATCAGGGCAAGCATAATCGACAGCGCAATGAAGTCATGACTACCGGGGGTAGCTAAGGGGGTGAGCGCGGCGGCGGACATCAATGAAAGCATGGCCACAGGACCGCTATGGAGCTGACTTGAAGAACCCCATAAGGACGCCACGATCACGGGTATAGATGAGGCGTACAACCCATAGAGCACGGGCAAACCGGCCAGTTGCGCATAAGCCATGCTTTGCGGCACCAAGATCAAGGCCACAGTAATGCCGGCGACCAAGTCGGCGCGAATACTCGCATGACTCATCGGAAACCAGCGCAAAAAAGGGAAAACAGCTTGCATTCTTTGTATCGCCACCATCAGTGATTATTCCTGAACTGATAGATAAAAAAGCCCCATTCTTAGTGGCCACGGCGACCCTCACAACCTTAAAATCGCAAGGGCATTGGCAACAAGCATTGCCTCGAACGGCGGCTTAGGGTAAATTCTCAAGAGGATTAGGGGCTCTATATCAAAGATAAAGTAGAGAGCAAATTGTGACTGATAACGCTGACAAGACCGATCGCCAAGGGCGCAAGCCACTCAAAGTGATGGTCATCGATGATAGTAAGACCATACGCAAGACTGCTGAGACTTTGTTGCGCAAGCAAGGATACGATGTCGAGACCGCCAATGATGGTTTCGAGGCATTGGCGAAAGTCGCCGAATTCAAGCCTGACATCATCTTCGTGGATATCATGATGCCTCGTCTCGATGGCTATCAAACATGCGCCTTGATCAAGCAGAACGAGGCGTTTCGAAATACGCCGGTAATCATGCTGTCGAGCAAAGACAGCATCTTTGACAAGGCGCGCGGCCGTCTGGTGGGGTCCGAAGAATATCTAACCAAGCCTTTCGCCCGCGACGACCTCATGGAAGCGATCGAGCGCTTCTCGCCGTGAGTGGGTTTTCCTGGCAACTTGCCTTGTCGGAAGGCCAGATCAACCATCGTTAATTTAATTTTTATATGAAACAAAACAGCTTCGGAACGAGAGACCAAGAATGACGCACATACTGGTAGTAGATGATTCCCCCACGGAATTACACGTTATCAAGGGTATGCTTGAAAAACACGGTTTTCAGGTCACTTCAGCCCTCAGCGGAGAAGACGGTGTCGCCGCTGCAAAACGCATCAAACCCGACCTGATTTTAATGGACGTGGTCATGCCGGGAATGAACGGCTTTCAAGCCACCCGGCAACTGGCACGGGAAGCGGATACGGCCTCGATTCCCGTTATTATGGTGACTACAAAGGATCAAGAGACGGACAAGGTATGGGCCATGCGTCAGGGAGCCAAAGACTACGTGGTCAAGCCGGCGAAGGAAAAGGATCTTATCGAACGCGTAAACAGCCTGCTCCGAGCCTGAGCGCCCACATGAACTCCGGCGATACTACATTCAAACAAACGCCGTTCGATGTGCTGGTTCGTATCGAACGAAAATGGCGGGTGCTCACCCCTGTCCTGCCTCAGGAAGAAGGCGATCGGAGGAGGTGGACAGGCGTGCATTTCCGTATTCGAGGCTTCGACTTGGTCGTTCCCATAGGTCAGCTGCATGAGATCATTGATATGCCGACCGCTTTTCCTATTCCAGGCGTCAAGCACTGGGTTCTGGGGATGGCTAACAGGCGCGGCAATTTATTACCTATTGTCGATCTGGGCAAATTTATATTTGCCGACGACGTCTCGGCGCAAGGACGGCTTCTCATCATCAAGATTGAAGGATCAATGGTTGGCTTGCGGGTGGACGCGGTATATGGCATGCGCCATTTTTGGGAAGATCACAAAATCCCCAAGATTCCTGAATTGCCGGATCGATTACGAAAATTTGTCAAGGAGGCCTACCTGGAGGGGGATCGCGTCTGGGCGATATTTGATATCGACGCATTGAAAACAAGCCAGGATTTTATGGACGCGGCCGCCTGATGGCCTCTTCTTATGTGAACGTCATGTCGCTATCCGCCCAGCCTGAGTTTGCAAAGACATATAGCAATGATGGTTTTTTAGCATACACCTGAATAGTGAATAACGTGTGGAGATGAGTGATGAAGCTGTTTTCCCGATCTGACGAATCCCTTAAGGGCGGTGGAGCCAAAACGGTTCTGCCCTTGGCGCTCGCCATCATTTTCCTTGGACTGGCTGTTTATGCCTTCTACTATCCAATCGCCAAGAGGGACGAAAACAGGCAACGCTTGAGGGCTGTCGCCAAGATTCAGGTCCAGATGCCACAACTGATTGGCGCCGCTCAATCCGCGGTAAACAACGGCGACGCTCAGGGCTTCGATCAAATAGCCTCCATCCGCAACCAAATCAATCGATCGCTGCAGATGCTTGCATCCGGAAATTCAAGCGGATTGCCCCCGATGCCAGAAATCTTGCGTCCACAACTTGCCCAGCTCGATACCCAGTGGCGCAAGATGGAGACTGAAGTCGATGAAATCCTCCGGCAACGCCAATCCGTAAGCAAAGTGATACAGTATTCGAAGACCGTCAACGAGCTGCTGCCACAACTCCTCAATTTGTCGGATTCTTTCGTAAAAAGTTTATTGGCTGAAAAAGCATCAAGCCATGTTATCTACCTGGCTGAACGCCAAGCTTCACTGACCCTCTTGATCGAAGCGGATCTCTCTCGCTTTTTAACCGGCAGCGGCAATCTCAAGTCCTCCATCAAGTCATTCGAGACTGATACCAACCGTTTTGGCACGGTGCTGCAGGGATTTCTCACCGGCGATGCGAAATTGGGTCTGACGCCCGTGACCCAGCCTCGCGACCGAGCTATTTTGCGCCAGGAAGCGATGCTGTTTAGCGCGCTTAGGGACGGCGTCAAGGCCATTCTGGAACTTGCCCCGAAGTATGGCACCGCGCGCGAAGATTTGGCAAAACTTCCAAACGCCGCGACCGGCGTGCTGGTGTCGGCCAGAGCCCTCTCCAACCAAACCCTTGCCTACGGACAAGGCTTAAGACGTTACACCTATGCAGGTTTCGGCTTGGTGCTCCTGAGCGTATTGATGCTGTTTTTCCTGGGATGGAACATCTATTCGCAAAACAAGCGGGAACTCGCGCTTGCCAGCGAGCAAAACAAGCGTAATCAGCGCGCCATCTTACGCTTGCTCGATGAGATGACCAATCTGGCGGAGGGTGATCTCAGTTTTCATGCCACGGTAAGTGAGGACATCACCGGCGCTATCGCGGATGCGGTTAATTACGCCATCGACGCATTGCGTAGTCTTGTCGCAACGATCAACCAGACATCGGTGAGGGTGGCTACGGCGTCTGAAAAGACACAGGCGACGGCCTTGCGTCTGGCGGATGCGAGCAATCATCAGGCGCGTGAGATCGAAGCCGCTTCTGCGGCCATTACCGAAATGAGCGACTCGGTCGAACATGTAGCCACCGACGCGATGGAAGCCTCCGAGGTTGCCAAGCAGTCGGTTGACATCGCTCACAAGGGGGCTGAAACGGTGCGACGCTCGATTGATGGCATGGAAACCCTAAGAGAGCAAATCCAAGACACCTCCAAACGCATCAAGCGCCTTGGCGAAAGTTCGCAGGAAATCGGTGAAATCGTCGGCTTGATCAACGACATTGCAGATCAAACCAATATCCTTGCCCTGAATGCAGCAATTCAGGCCTCCGCGGCAGGTGAAGCAGGACGAGGCTTCGCAGTGGTGGCCGACGAAGTCCAGCGTTTGGCCGAAAGATCGGCCAATGCCACCCGCCAGATCGACGCGCTGGTCAAAACTATCCAAGCCGATACCAATGAAGCCATCCACTCGATGGAGATCAGTACTTCGAATGTGGTGGCGGGTGGCGAACTTGCCAACGAGGCGGGCACATCTCTCGCTGAGATAGAAAAGGCATCGGATCAACTCGCCCAAAAGATCATCGCTATCGCCAGCGCCGCGCGTCAGCAGGTTGCAGTAGCGGGCAACGTTGTTAACACCATGAGCGTGATCCAGGAGATTACCGCGCAAACATCAGAGGGCACTGATGAGGTGGCACGCTCCATCGGACAGCTTGCTTCCTTGGCGGCGGAATTGCGCACCACCGTGGCCGGCTTCAAACTCCCCGACAGTGAGGACGAAAACACATTCATTATCGAACACGAAGCCCAAAACAATGCGGCCTGAGACCCATGCGCATGCTAATAGGTTTCTGCCCAAAGAGAACACTATTCGGCCAGGGCTTCGGAGGACGAACAAAATATGAATGCGTTAGGGGACAGGATGCAGCTAGCCTGGATCCACTTACACGCCCGAGCATGGAACATATCTGTTCAGCCAGTGTGTGCTATGACTCGAACATGAAGGCGGTATCTGGGCAGCCGGATTAGCTCAATTAAGGAAGAGTGGTAATGAGTCAAGATGCCAAGGCCGAGTATGACGCCCTGAGATGGGTGAAGCCCGAACTGGACGTGCTGCTCGATAGTGCGCGCCAGGCGCTGGAAACGTATGTCGAGGATCAGTCTAGACAAGAGCTGCTGGCCAAGCTGCTGCAATTGCTCAAACAGGTCAGGGGAACGCTGCAAATAGTGGATTTGCCTGGTGGCGTAATGTTTGCTGAAGAAATGGAAGCACTGACACAGGCATTAGAATCGAATCAGATAAAGAATCGGGAAGCGGCTCTTGGCGTACTAACCACGGCCATTTTGCAATTACCGGCCTATCTGGAGCACATCCAAGCGGGCCACGCGGATTCCCCCTTGATTATATTGCCCATACTGAATGACTTGAGAGCCTCGAGAGAGGCGCCTCTGCTCTCGGAAAATATAGTCTTTTTGCCGCGCATCGAAGTCCAAGAAGATGAGGTTGATGACCTCACAGGACAAGCGGATTTGGTCGAAGCGATCAAAACCATACGTCCTGTTTACCAGCGTGCATTACTGAAGGTGTTAAAGGATCAGCTGGACAGATCAACCCTGGAGAAAATGGCGTATTCACTGGACTCGCTAGCCCAGACCGGCATCCAAAAAAACCTGAAAACCTTATGGCGCACAGCAGCGGCCTTAGTCGATACACTGGATATCGATGAGGCTGTGCCAGTAGCGATAAAGTTGCTGCTTGGACGATTGGAACGGGTTCAAAGGGAAGTTATTCGCCGCGGTGAAATCGAAGTCGCAAAAAATTTTCCGTCCGATCTTTTGAAAAATATTCTTTTTTACGTAGGAAGATCGCCGAATACGAGTGCCCGATTAGAATCCATACGGGCTGAATTCAACCTAAATGAATTAGTTCCTCCGGTCACGGATCTCGAGCAGGCACGACAAAAATTGGCTTCTCCGGATCTGAAACTGCTCGAAACCGTGGAAAAAGCGGCGTTAGAGGACCTGGCCGAAGTTCGTGATCAGGTGGAAATCTTCACTCATGCAAAAAGCGCAAGTCCTCTCGATCTTGGCCCCATTGCGGAGCAATTGCGTAAGATCGGCGATACCCTGAGTATCTTGGGGCTGGCTCATGCCGGCAATTCGCTTGTGGAGAGCGCCAATCAAATCAAAGACGCCATCACGAATCACACGGCCCTCGATGAAGCCATGCTGATGAAGCTGGCGGAAACAATGCTGAATGCGGAACACGCTCTGAGAGAGATGGTTCAACTTCGCCGCGAAGGCGAACATGGGTCCTCGGAGATCAGCGAAGTCCGCGCCGCAGGCATCCATGAAGCATTGCGAGAATTGAACAAGGTAAAAGATGCCTTGCTTCAATACTATGCCGATCAAAGTAATACAGCCGCATTGAAAGCGGCCATCAAGAGTTTGCAAGATATTGGGGCGGCATTGTCTTTTATTCAAGTGTATGAGCCGGCACAACGATTGCAAACTCTGTCAGCATGGGTCGAGGGCATATTACAACAAAGCGGCGTGCTTCCTGCCCTATTGCAGAATGATTTGGCGGAACTAATAACCGCCATTGAAATGTACCTGGAGTCATTCGCTGATCAACATAAAGAGAATCCCCCTCTCCTTTCGCGTGCTGACGAGATTTTAGAACGTCTGCAGTCTCACAAAGTCCAGCCCTCACAGGAACCGGCGTTAACCGGCCTCGATGAAAACGATCTTCAGAAAACCGGATCAGAATCTGCTCTTTCCGAAACAACTGAACCTTCTTCCCCAACAGTCAAGACACAGACGCCAAAAGTCGCCGCCTCGACCTCGATGGGCATTGGTACCCAGGAGGATACGGCGTTTTTGGATGCCGAATCCCTATCTGTACTAAAGAAGAGCGAAGAACCCCTTAAAACAGCCTCCATAGTAGAAAAATCCTCGCCGGTAACAGGTGAAGAACCCCCCGCCGGCCTCAAGTTTCTCCGCGATGATGCCGATGTAGAGATTTTGGAAATCTTCATTGAAGAGGCCAAGGAAGAAATAGAGCGTATTTCCGAATATTTGCCCAAGTGGCAAGAAAACACCTCAGATGAAGAATCACTTGCTACGATCCGCCGAAGCTTCCATACCTTGAAAGGAAGCGGGCGCATCGCCGGCGCGGAACTTCTGGGCGAATTTGCATGGATTTTCGAAAACCTACTCAACCGGATCTTGAGTCATTCCATTGATGTGAGCAAGGCGCATTTTGATTTACTGAATGAAGCAGTGCTCATGTTGCGCCGCATGGTCGGGCAACTCGAAGGTGAGAGTGAGCCGCCGACAGGTAAAATTCTTTCTTTGATGGAACGCGCCAAGGCAGCAGCAAAAGAAAAGTCGCTGCCGTCGACGACACCCGCCGAGCAGAAACAGGCTGAGCCGCAGACTGAAATCGTATCGAACCATCAGGATGTTCAAATCGATGCATTTGGGGCTACACCCCAAGCCGAAGAAACGCTATTGGAAGCGCCTCCCGATTTATCTGAAGAAGGCGAGCCTGGGTTGATCGAAAGCAAGACCGCCCCGGTTGTCGCCGGCGAAGAAACATCGGCAACATCCATCCGGCCAATCGAAGCCATCCCTCCTGCAACAGAGGAAACTCCTCAGGAAACCGAAGCGAAGATCGAGACCGGCGAGAGCGCGGAGTCCAAATCCGAAGACGAGGACATGTCCAAAGGACCCGCGCAGCTGTCGGAGGAAACTCAAACCCCTGATCTGGAAACAGCCGGACATACAGAGTTGTCTTTCGTGTCTGGGCAGCAAGAGTCCCTTCCAGAGCATAGAGCTAGCGCCGAGCTAATCAACATATTTACTCAGGAGGCAAGACGTCATCTCAATGCTTTGGAGAATGCTCTGAGTTACCGGAGCGGCAAGGCTGGCATCAATACAATTGATGAAAGATGTATTGTTGCGCTGCACACACTGAATGGTAGCTCAAGAGCGATCGACGTTCCGTCGCTTAGTTCCCTGTTTGGGCCATTGGAAAAAGCTCTGGATCAGCTAAAGCGTAGAGGGCGGCCCCTTTCCCATGCGATTTTCCAGCTTATGCAGGAGGTGATCCCTGCGTCCGAAAGCACTCTCGATGCCCTGGAACAAGGCAAACCATTGCCTGACACCTCGGCGCTTGCCAGTCGCATCGCCTCCGTTGTGGATGGGCTGCAGAATCTTGAATCGAATGGATCCGAACCTGGATTGCAATCTCAGGAGCCGTCCTCTGAGCTCCCAACTACTACTCCCCCGATTCCAGAGAACGAGCCTTTATCCGAGACTGGGCCAGCCGCTGTCTCACCGAAAGAGTTTGAGACGGACAATCCAGCGGATAAGGATGAGGAATTAACGTCGATCTTCCTCGAAGAAGCGGAAGAGCTTATCCGCAGTACCGATGAGGCCATTGAACGCTGGGAAAACGGAAGGGATGACTCCCGCGAAGCAATCGAGATAATTCAACGGGATTTACATACCCTCAAGGGAAGTGCCCGCATGGCGGGCTACAAAACGATCGGCGATTTGACCCATGCACTTGAATCTCACGTGTTTGCGCTGGTAGAGAATCCTGGCTCGGTTCCTGCCGAAGAATATTCGTTGCTGCACAAGGCGGTTGACCGGTTGAGTGACATGCTTCAATCGGTCCGCGACAAGCAACCCGTTCACGCCCAGAATGAACTGATCACTGAGCTGTCAGGACGCCTGTCAATCCCCTTGGGCGAAAGTAGCCAGCCTCCTGCTGCTATAAAGTCCCAACATGATGTCGAATCATCCCAGACTCTCCCGTTTGCTGGAAAGCCAGGCTCCGGGCCAGCCGAAATCTCGATACTGAAGGTTGACACCTCCACCTCCAGGCCGAGCACGACCCAGGCGGGTCAGCCATCAGAGAAACCGGCACAAAACGAGGTGGCGGAGATCGGGACCAAAGACATAACGGCAGCGGTTCCACCTGCTTCAGAAATATCCCATAAACCGACGGCCGAACAGGTGAGGATCCGTGCCGAGTTGCTGGACAAACTGGTGAACCAAGCCGGCGAAGTCAATATTTATCATTCCCGGCTGGAGCAGCAATTCAGCTCATCAGAAAACAATCTGATGGAATTAGACCAAACTATTTCGCGCTTGCGCAATCAATTGCGTAAGCTGGAGCTGGAAACCGAAGCTCAAATCCTTTATCGATTCAAGGGCGGCAAAGCCGCAAACGGAGAATTCGACGAGAGCGAGATACATCAGGGATTCGATCCGCTGGAGTTGGACCGCTATTCCAACATTCAACAACTATCCAGAGCCCTAGCCGAAAGTTTGAACGATCTGAACAGCATCGAAAATTTTTTGATGGAGGGCATGGAGACGGCACAAACGCTATTGCGTCAACAGCAGCGGGTGAGCACGGATCTGCAAGAAGGTTTGATGCGGAGCCGCATGGTCCCGTTCGGCGTGCTCGGCCCACGCCTTCGCAGGATCGTCCGCCAGACGGCGGAGGAGCTAGGCAAATCGGTTAATTTCAGAATAGAAGGTGATCAAAGCGAACTCGATCGTATCGTATTGGATCGTTTGGCGGCACCGCTAGAACACATACTCAGAAATGCGGTGGACCATGGTCTGGAGCAGCCTGAAGAACGCCTTTTACAAAGCAAACCGGAAAAAGGGCTGATAAGAATTCATGTGTCGCGCGAGGGCGCAGAGATCGTCATCGAGATCGAAGACGACGGCCGTGGCATCGATATCCAGGCGGTGAGGAAGACGGCAATCGACAAAGGGCTGATTGCCGAAGACGCCACTCTTGATGAAAAGCACCTCATGCAGCTCATCATGGAGCCTGGGTTTACGACAACCGAGCGACTCAGCCAGATTTCCGGCCGTGGCGTCGGCCTCGATGTGGTCACAAGCGAAGTGAAGCAGCTTGGCGGGCAGATTAATATCGAATCTGAACCCGGGAAAGGAACTCGATTCACGCTTCGACTTCCATTCACCTTGAGCATTACCCAAGCCTTGCTTGTCTATGCCGAAGATTCCATTTTTTCATTACCATTGGCTGGACTCACCGCCTTAGTTCGCATCCAGGGCGCAGAACTTGAAAGACTTTATTCCCAGCAGGCCCCCTACTATGAATATTTGGGGGAGAACTATGAGCTAAGACCATTGCTGGCACTTCTTGAAAGGCGCCCTTCAGTCCCTGCTGTGCTTAAGGATATGTACTATCCCGTCCTTTTGCTGCGCTCAGGCACTCAGGGTGTCGCCTTACAGGCTGAACGCCTTGGAGGGAGCCAGGAAATCGTGGTGAATAGTCTCGGGTCGCAATTTTCACGGCTTCGTGGCGTAGCAGGCGCCACCATTCTTGGCGACGGGCAAGTCTCCCTTGTCCTTGATCCAGCGGGACTCGTTCGCCATGCGGCACTGATCGGATTACAAGAATTCGCGGCCAAGAAAGAAGTTAAACAGACCGCCGTTCGCAAACCAACAATCATGGTAGTCGATGATTCGATTACCATCCGCAAGGTCACGGCCAGGGTGCTGGAGCGACACGGATATGACGTGGTCACGGCACGTGATGGGATGGAAGCAGTGGCGTTACTGGAAGAACGCAAGCCGGATCTTGTCTTGACCGACATCGAAATGCCGCGCATGGATGGTTACGAACTTTCATCCCATATGCGCAATGACGCGCGCTTTAAGGATATTCCGATCGTTATGATCACTTCCAGAACAGGTGACAAGCATCGCCTCAAAGCGAAAGAGCTCGGGATTGAACATTACATCGGCAAACCCTATCAGGAATCCGAACTGATCGATACGCTGCATGAGCTCGTGGCGACAAAGTGACCTATTGGCCTGTCATTACTTGAAAACTGAGGCATGCTTTAGATGGCCCTAAGAAAACTGAATACACTGCTTCTGGAATTGATGAGCGGGATTACCCTGGCCATTCCCGAGATTGAATTGGCTGAAGTTGTAGATCAATCTTTATCCCAACCCAATGAAAAAAACAAACCTTGGCTGCTGGGAAAGCTGGAGTGGCGCGGCCTCGAGATTCCGGCGATAGACCCCGGCGTTATCTGTGGTAAGCAGGTATCACCGTTAGAGGGTATTCATCGTTTTGGCATCTTATTTGCCTTGGAGCGAATACCTGGTCTTGGCTACTATGCTGTTCCCCTGAAAGCGCCTCCTCATCCGGTCAGGGTGGGTCCTGAAGATTTACTTACCACCACGGATGCGCAGGAATTGTCCAGGTGCGAGGTGACCGCCAGTATGGCCGAGATAGAGGGGAAGATGGTTGTGATTCCTGATCTTGCCTACATAGAACGCACAATTCAATCATTTGCTCCTGTGTAGACGCGCGAAGCCTTTTTCCAGATCAAGCATGAGATCATCAAGAGCCTCCAAACCTATATAGAAGCGCAATGCGGGGCCGGGAGCATCCCAGGGGGCGGCAGTACGTATCCCGCTGGGATCGAAGGGGATCACTAGACTTTCGAATCCGCCCCAAGAGTACCCCATGCCGAATAGTTCGAACCCATCGAGCATGGCGGCGAGCGCAGCTCGGGACACAGGGTTCAAAACCACGGAAAACAACCCTGACGAGCCAGTGAAGTCGCGTCGCCATAGCGCATGATCCGGGTGCTGTTCCAGCGCAGGATGCAATACATTTACGACTTCCGGTCGCTTTTCCAGCCAGCGAGCAATAGTCAGTGCTTGGCGTTCGGATTCCCTCAGTCTCGGTTCCAGGGTGCGTAAACCCCGGAGACAAAGATACACATCCTCTGAACCCGCTGCGCTGCCGAGGGAGGTATGGGCGGCATGCAGGAGAGGCCAATAGCGGCTGTTAGCCGAAACCAAGCCAAGCAGAAGGTCGGAGCTGCCGCCAAGATATTTGGTGCCGGCCTCGATATTGATATCCACGCCATGCGCATAAGCGTCGAAAAATAATGGTGTAGCCCAAGTGTTGTCCAAAAGTACGGCGGCGGCGTGAGCATGCGCAACCTGCGCGATGGCTGGTACGTCCTGAATCTCGAAAGTCAGCGAACCCGGTGATTCGAGAAAAACGGCGCGCGTGTTGGGGCGCATCAAAACCTTAATCTTTGCACCCATACGCGGATCGAAATACTCAGTTTCGACACCGAATTGTTTGAGTACCGTGTCGCAGAACCTTCGGGTAGGGCCGTACACCGAATCGGTGACCAAAAGGTGATCGCCATTTTGAAGTACGGCAAGCAGCGCGGTGGTGATCGCCATTAAACCGGAAGGAGCCAAAAGAGTGCCTGCAGCGCCTGTCAACTGGTTCCAGGCAGTTTGTAAGGCAGTGTGCGTGGGGGTGCCCTGCAGTCCGTAGGTGTACTCTGCCCGGTCGTGGAGCAAATCGTCCATACTTTCGAAAAGCACCGTGGAGCCGCGATAGATGGGAGGATTGACGAAACCATGCTGGACAGCAGGGTCTCTTCCTAAATGGACAAGGCGGGTGCGCTGGCCAAAACGCTCAAGATGCGCGGGTTTTCTCATGGGCTTTACATTTTTGTAACGGACATAAAAATGGGCGAACCTAAGTCCGCCCCTTGCATTGGATTTCAAAAGGTTTGATCAACCGCCATTTTGCATGCTGGCAGGCACCTCTTTTTTCACCACCATATCGATACGCACCACAGTGCGGCGGTTGGGCGCCAAGCATTTGATCAGAGCGGGCGTAACCTTGGTGCCGGGGCAGTTGACCACAGGATCGGCGGGTCCCATAGATTTGATCATGATCTTGTCCGCCGGAATGCCGTAATGGGTTTCGATGTATTTGGCCACGGTTTCGGCACGCTTGAGACCCAGCTTCATGTTGTATTTGAGGGAACCAATTCGATCGGTGTAACCGGTGACTTTGACATCCTTGATGTCAGCATTCTTAAGCCCTTTGAACGCTGCACTCAGTTTGGCGATCTGGCCGGGAGTCAAGTCATATTTGTTGAATCCGAAATAAGCTTCGCCACTGGCAACGGTATTCAGGGTTACGATCTTGTAACTCGGTTTCGGTGCCGGTGCCGGCATGGCTACGGGCTTCGGTTTGGGCATCAGGTAGGCATCGCACTGGGCGTTGGCATCGCCTTTTTGCCACCAAGGCGTTCTCCAGCAATGGCCCTTGGCATAGGCGCTGTTCCAGGCTTGGCCGTTACTGTTCGTCCAATAGCCCGGCATGGCGAAAGCGCTCATAGGCAAAGCAAGACCGATGCCTAGAGCCAATTTGCTCAGAATACGGGTTTTGGTTTGATACATGTTGAATCTCCTGAATGTTAAAAGTGGGTCGACCGAATTTGGCTTTACCTACGATGTGGATTCTAGGCGCGGTAAGGATTGCTTGGCAACTGTCGCCAGAAACCGACATCATAACGCTGAGTAGAGCACCAGTATCAATTTATCACGCTTAATTGGGATCATTGTATTGTTCGTCAAGTAAACTGGCCCATTGATTCTCATGATTTTCGATTAATTTCAATAGAGTGTGGCGAAAATGCAACAGTTTTTTCTCGAACGCGGGGAAATCTACGCCGCCGTTCAACGTCTGTGCGGCGCGTTCCAGTCCCAGTAAGGTATCTCTGAGTTTCACGCTCGACCCCATGGCGCTCTTGATCTGTTCGCGCGGATGGGGAATCCAACTGCGATCGTTGGTGAGCGAGTGCAGACCTTCCCCGCATTCAAGCAGGCGCTTACGCAGTCGGTCGATCGCGCCAAGCTTGTTGGCGCGAATGTCGCCGAATACGGCCACGTCCAGTAGTTCGATCCATTCCTGGCGTAAGGTTTGCAAAATACCTTCTTCGAAGGCAAATGAAGCGTTGACGCGATCAGGGTCGAATGTCATGGGACACTCCCGGTTGTGTGACCTGCGGCGGTCATTGGTTAGAGATTTTAGCCTTTTGATATCGATGAAATAAAACGCGATCGCAGCCGGCGCAATCGTTCGGGCGTTCCCACATCCATCCATTCACCACGGTGATATTCTCCGCGTACGCGCCCCTTTCTCATTGCGCGCCTTAAGACGGGTGCGAGCGGGCCCGACTTCTCTTGCAAGCCGGCGAACAATTCCGGGGAAAAAAAACCGATGCCACTGTAAGTCAAGCGCCTGTCGCCATATAAGCTCACGCGATCACCATCCAGGGAAAAGTCGCCTTGCGGATGATGCGGCGGATTGTCTACCAGCACCAGATGCCCCAAATCATCCCCCAAGTCATGAGGAGCGAGGGGATGGTCGCACCATATATCGGCGCTTATGGCCAGAAAAGGGGCGTCGCCCAACAAGGACAAAGCGCGCCGAATTCCACCCGCGGTTTCAAGCCCTCCGGGGGGTTCCGGTGAATAGTGTATGCGTACCCCGAACCGACTGCCGTCGCCGAGCGACTGGCGGATCTTCTCACCCAGCCAAGCGAGGTTGATCACGATGTCTTTGTACCCTGCATCAGCCAGGCGGATGAGATGATACTCGATCAAGGGTCGCCCAGCCACGGAAAGGAGTGGCTTGGGGATGCGGTCGCTCAGCGGACGCATGCGCTCACCGCGTCCTGCAGCGAGGATCATGGCGCGCATGTCGCGGCCTTTGATTTGAGAAGTGCGTCCATGGGAAGCGCGCTCAGTAATTCGGCGAGCGGCTGGCTTTGTGGATAAAGAGGGGCAATATCCGCTACATAAGTCAGGACACGGGGCATGTCCGCGAGATACCCACTCTTGCGATCCCGATGATGGAGTCTTGCGAAAATGCCAAGTATCTTGAGATGACGTTGCAGCCCCATGAGATCAAACCAGCGCAGGAACGTATCCTCGTCTATGGGCTCTATGACTTCGCTCGTGATCGCCAGAGCATGATACTGGAGCGCCCAGCGGCGAATTTTTTCGCTTGGCCAAGCGACATAGGCATCGCGCAACAGCGAGACAAGATCATAAGTGAATGGTCCACACACGGCATCCTGATGATCGAGCACGCCAGGGCTGTTAGTAGGAAGCCACATCAAGTTGCGCGAGTGATAGTCTCGATGGACGAATACGCAAGGTTGCTCCAAGGCACTGGCTATCAGGTTTTCCCGGGTCGTAGCGAGAAGTCCAGCGTGCATGGAGCCAAGCCTGAGATTCAGATGACGGCCGAGAAACCATTCATCAAACAGGTCGATTTCCTTTCCCAGCAGGCTCGCATCGTAGGCGAGCAATCCACGGGTGTCGGCCTTCTGGATGCGGATCAATGCGGCAAATGCCTCGGCATAGAGAGTGTCTTGGCAACGAAATCCGGAGGTGCCGTCGATATCAGGCGAAGTGGCGAAGTGAACGCTTAAGGCACAAGCCTTCAGGGAGTCCAGATACGACGTTGATCCCAAGTCTTCAAGCAGAACAAAGCCTTGCTCCGTATCATGCGCGTGGATCACGGGCGCATGCACACCCGCGGCACGCAGCCTTTCATTGATGTCAAGAAACGCGTGCAGAGGCTCTTTCTGCGGCGGGGCATCCATGACGATATAGGTCTGACCGCTGCGTGTGAAGGCGCGGAAATAGCGCCTGAAGCTGGCATCGCCTGACACGGGTTTAAGCTCGATACCATCCGGGAACCAGGCATCGAGCCAGTTTTGCAGCCAGGTCGAGCGAGCGTCTTTCAATGCAGGTGCATACCTTGTTGTTGCAAGCTAATGATTAGATCGCGGATCTCGGCCGCATCCTCGGCATTCGGCTGAGCCGCAAGATAATGGCGCAAATCACGTAGCGCAGCGAAAGAATAACCGACTTCATAGAACAACAAACCACGGTCACGGTATTCTTCGTCCAGATGTGGGTTTATCGCAATGATCAGATCGATGATTTCAAGGGCGCGCTGGATTTCGCCTTGCATCTGATAAATCCCTTTCAGATTGCGCAGCATGCGCACTAGGATTTCACGATGGCTCGCCCGATACAGCAAAGGCTGAATAGTGGCGGGCGCTTTGCCATACTGGGAGATCAGGCGCAGTCGCAGGTCATCCTCGTCCAGGCTCACTCCCTTGTTATAGGGGTCGAGAACGACCTGTCCCCCCATTACGGTCAGTTTAACCAAGAAGTGGCCGGGGAAGGAAACCCCTTCCAGCTCAAGGCCGATGCGCCGACCAAGCGCCATGTAGATCAAAGCGAGGGTGATAGGAATACCACGCCGACGATCCAGCACCTCATTGAGGCAACTGTTCTGTGAGCTGTAATAGTCTTCTTGCGCAGCGCTAAAGCCCAGCTCCTCGAACATGAAATGATTGAGTCGGGCAATACGGGTAGGAACGTCAGCCTTCTCGGGCAGGGTTTTCGCCAAATCGTCTGCCCATCGCGCCAGTCGATCTATGTATGGATCTGGATCGAGTTCGGCATGGGCATGGCGGGCGACGAGCAAAGCCATACGAAGGACGTCGATTTCCTCGTCTGGGCGTTTGGCTTCGGCCTGCAGAATCTGGCGCAATGCTTCATGCATTTGGCGCATACCTATTTGGCCTTGGAAACTCTTTGATCTTACGCAAATGCCCCGCCAATTTCATCCACGATATCCCATGCACCGATAGAAATAATAGGTGGTGGCTATTTTCCCTCCAACCTTGATCGGCATGGGAGGCGTCGCTTGGCAGCGTTCGAACTTTGCCTGCCAGGCGGGTGCTTTGTCAGCAAAGTGTTGAGGAACGACGAGCACGCCGCGCCCGCCTTTTACCGGGTTGCCATACCACAAGGTCATTTGGCGCAGCGTACGATCGGTGATCTGCACCGGCGTGGGTCGGGCATACCAGGCGAGCTGGCTGGCATAGGACCAGTTGCCGGCATACAAGACGGGCGCTGGCCCCGGCGTTGCAGCCATCTCAGAGCGCAGTGCTTCAGCATGAACGGCGGCCCGCTCCCAACCATAGAGTCCCGCGGTTGCCAAGGGATTTCGATTGACCGGAAACGGATTGACCGAAGTGCCCAGAAAGAAAAACAACGTTCCGATTACCAGCATGGAGTAGCCAGCGGATGCATACGTTCCCACACGCAGCCACCTGGATGTGCGCCAGTAACGGTGCAATAGCCATGCGATCAGGATGCAAACTGTGGCCCAGCCTACGGCTGGCCAGTGCGGCAGGGAGGTTTCCCTGCCCGAAGCGCCATCAATAAAAATAAACAACGGCAAAGCGATTGCCAGCAACAGGCGCATGCGCTCTTCTTGCCAATGGCGCAACGCCAGAAGCAAGCTCACATAACCCAAGATATAGATTCCCGGCGAATAGGAAAAAAACTGAATCACCTGGGATTTTGCGAACCTTTGCCATTCCCAGGGCCGGGGATCGCCTATGTGCAGTATCTGGTAACGCAGCCACATCCAATCGTGATGCGCATTCCACCAAAGAATGGGGCTGATCAGAGCCAGCGCCACAAGAATGGCGAGCCACGGCCACGGGGTGCGCAATTGAGACCAGCGTCGTTCCGTGATCATCAGCACGATGGCGGACACCACCAAGGTGACGGCGGTGCCCTTGGAGAGGCCGGCAAGCCCAAACCAGAGTCCGATCCATAACCATTGCCGGGGATCATTCTGGACAAGGGCTCGATACAAGGCATGCGCCGATAGAATCCAGAACAACAGCAAGGGATCATCTGGCAACATGGAAAAGCCCATGAGCTGGATGATGACCGCGGATTGCAATACCAGCACAGCGGTCAACCCAATCCAGGGCGATTCTTCGGGAAACAATTCGCGGGTCAGGCGGAATAATGTAATGCAGCTCGCCGCCATCAGCGCCATGGGCCAGGCACGCAGTGCCAGATTACTGCTACTCACGCGTTCGACGAGAAACTGCATCCAACCGATCAAGGGGGGATGGTCGAAGTAGCTGAGCGCAGGATAAAAGCCATACAAGGCATAGTGCGCGGCATCTTCGGAAAGATCCGCCCAAAAACCGGCGAATACATGTGCCCCTGTGAGTACGAGGATGAAACCCATAAGAGCTACAAGCGGTTCGGACAGAACGAGGCGTTTTATCTTCATGAGACCAACGGCAGGCTGGGGGTCGAGGCGAATCAGCGGCAAAAGAGTCGCTTTTGGGTTCCAACTGCTTGTTAAGCGTCAATATCAGGGATCAACCGGCTTTCCAGGCGGGCAATCATGTCCTTCAATCTCAGCTTGCGCCGTTTCATTCGGCTAAGCTGGAGTTGATCGATGGCCGGATTGCCGGCAAGTGCGGCGATCTGCGCGTCCAGATCACGATGCTCGAGCCGCAAGGCTTCGAGCCGTTCCTGTATTTCAGAAAAAGTTTCACTGCCTGGCATCGTATATTTTCTGTCTGTCGAACTATCCATCAATCATGCCCGCCATGCCCCGAATCAGGCAAGTAGCAGAGCTTCACAGGTCGATCAATTCCACTTCGTACGGCCTAAGATTTTGAGGCAGAAAGCGCGCAGCCACGCGAGCGAAGCGTTCGGGCGCATCGGTAGACATGAAATGTACGCTGGCAGGCTGGGCTCTGGGCTCGGCAGCAAGGTCCATGCGCACCAGCATTTCTGCCACGGCTTGGGCCGTCGTATGCGCTGAATCCACGAGCTGTATCCCCGGCCCGGCCACTTTGGCCAGTGTATCCGCGAGCACAGGAAAATGCGTGCATCCCAGCACCAGCACGTCAGTGGAAGTTCGGGAAAAAACCGGCTCGAGGTACTGTTTCGCTATGGCTTCGACGATGGCGCCGGAATGCCAGCCTTCCTCGGCCAGGGCCACGAACAAAGGGCATGGCACAGCCAGAATCTCGGCGCCTGGACGCAGCGACTGGATGGCGCGAGTGTAGGCACCTTCGCGCACAGTGGCCTCCGTGGCGATGACCACGATTCGCCCCGTCCGGGTGGCGGCGCAGGCAGCAGTCGCCCCAGGCTCCAACACACCCACGATGGGAAGGGGATGAAAAGCCCGACGCAACTCGTCCAACGCCAGTGCCGAGGCTGTATTGCAAGCAACCACCAGCATCTTGATACCGCGGGAAATCAGCACAGATGCCGCCTGGCGCGCATAACGGATGATGGTTTGCGGGCTTTTGTTGCCATAAGGCAGGCGCGCCATGTCTCCCAGATAGAGCAGAGATTCATGAGGCAAGCGCTCATGCAGTGCGGCCAACACCGTGAGTCCTCCCACGCCGGAGTCGAACACCCCAATGGGTTGCTTGCGCACATCGCCCTGGGCAGGGGCAGATGAAGCAGCCGTCGGGAGGAGCGCGGTCAATCGAGCAATGCCTTCAAGCTGGCGAGGTGGGCGCGTCCGACATTGCGGACCTCTTCCCGGCTCGCAGGTTCGCGACGCCATTCCAGGTGCTCTGTTGGCAGTTCCTCAAGGAAACGGCTGGGTTCACATACGATTTCCTCGCCATAACGCTTGCGTTTTTCCGCATATGTCAAGGTGAGTGTACGCTTTGCGCGCGTAATACCCACATAGGCAAGCCGGCGCTCTTCCTCGATGGCATCGGCTTCGATGCTGGAACGGTGAGGCAATAGCTCTTCTTCCATGCCAACCAGAAAGACATGTGCGAACTCGAGCCCCTTAGCGGCATGCAAAGTCATGAGATTCACCGCATCACGGTCCTGTTCATCGCTGTTTTTATCAAGGATGTCCATGAGAGACAGATGTCCCACCAGGTCGCCTAGACTTTTTTCGGGCGCTTCGGCGTGCAGACGGCCGATCCAATCGATAAGCTCGTCTATTGTGTCCAGCCTCCGCCGAGCCGCACGAGGATCAGCATAAACTTCCTCCAGCCAGTGGGCATATTCCACTTCTTCGAGCAAACGGCGAATGAGTGTCGTGGGGTCAGTGTCAGGATCCTGTGCATTCCGAGCAAACTCGTTTATCCAGTCGCCAAATCGGCGCAGGGCGGCTAGAGCGCGCTGTGTCAATCGCGGCTCCAGACCGAGCTCCGACGAGGCTTCAAGAAGGCTGACTCCGCGCTCCTGGGCATAGCGCCCCAAAGTTTCCAGCGTGCCTGCGCCTATCCCCCGGCGCGGGGTGTTGACCACCCTCAGGAAGGCGGCGTCATCACAGGGATTCACCAACAAGCGAAGATAAGCCATCAGATCCTTGACTTCCTGGCGTTCGAACAGGGAGGTGCCGCCGGAGAGCTTGTAAGGAATATTTTGTTCTCGCAGCCGGCGCTCGAACTCCCTAGCTTGATGGTTGCCTCGATAGAGAATGGCGAAATCCTTGTAGGCGGCGCGCTCCTGGAAATGGCGCCTGATGATTTCGGAAACCACCTTGACCGCTTCGTCTTCTGCATCCTTGGCGGCAAGCACGCGCAGCATCTCTCCGGCACCCAGACGGCTCCAGAGCTTTTTTTCGTGCAAATGCGGATTATTGGCAATGAGGTGATTGGCGCTTTGGAGAATCCGCCCCATGGAGCGATAATTCTGCTCCAGCTTGATGACTTCGAGACGAGGGAAATCGCGGCCCAGTTGCGTCAGATTTTCGGGGCGAGCCCCACGCCAGGCATAGATGGACTGATCATCGTCGCCAACGGCGGTCAGCCCCCCGTCCACACCCACTAAAAGACGCATGAGCCTGTATTGACAAGCGTTGGTATCTTGATATTCGTCCACCAACAGATGGCGCACGCGATTCTGCCAGCGTTCGCGCACCTCAGGAGATTCCTCTAGCAGACGCGTTGGGCGCAAGATGAGATCGTCAAAATCCATGGCATTATAGGCGGCCAGAGAGCGCTCATAAGCGGAATACACCTTCGCCGCATTCAGTTGCTCATTGTCGGCCGCCTGACTAATGGCTTTTTCGGGCAAAATCCCCTCGTTTTTCCAACTCGAAATCTGCCAGCGGATGACATCATTGTCCACATTGGCTTCTTTGTGCGTCAGTTCGCGAACCAGGCTGGCGCTGTCCTGAGCATCGAATATGGAAAAGCCGGGCCTCATGCCAAGATGTGAAAGCTCCTGGCGCACAATCCCGAGGCCAAGCGTATGAAAGGTGGATACATTCAGACCACGACTTTCTTCGCGCGCCAATAGGGCTGTGACCCGGGATTTCATTTCGCGAGCGGCTTTGTTGGTGAAGGTCACTGCAAATATGTTGCGCGGGGGAAGGCCGCAGTGACGCACCAGATAGGTGATTTTTGCGGTGATTACGCGGGTCTTACCGCTGCCTGCGCCGGCCAACACCAACAAAGGGCGATCGATCAGTTTGACCGCGGCACGCTGGGCAGGGTTGAGACCATCGAGTTCCGGCAAGGCGTTCATAAGGGCGGGAATTCTAAATCAAATGCAGAAGAACTGTTGCATAAATTGTTGTCGCGTTCCGCATATTTTCCTCATGAATGGAGTGGGCAGGCACCCAGAGGCCGGCGCAGCCAGGCAAACCAGTGACACACGGCCTATTCATGCCTGGCGCGAGCGAATGCGGCTTCGGCCCATGGACCGCCCCTATCGGATCTCGGCTATCCAGAGCTACTTTCCGCGTAGCTTGAGGTATGCCCTGCCCAGCCAGGGATGAGAGTAAAGGTCGAGACGCCTTTTCAACCACGCCCCAGGCTTTTCCTTGGTGTCGATTCGTTTTATGAACAGCGGATCATCACCGCGAAGGTTGAGGCCTCTCTCCACCGTGTACTGGGCGTGGTAACCGAGTTCACGGGCTATATCCTGATAATTGGCGTCGTAATAGCCCCACGGCCAGCACAAGTGGCGGCTGGAGTGACCAAGGCATTGTTCCAGTGTGTCTCGAGCAAGGATGAGATCCTGACGCAGCGCATCCAACCGCGCCGTGGATTCAGGATAGAGGGTATCCCAGCGCACATGGGTATGAGTGTGGGAGTGGAATTCCATAACGCCGTCGGCTTGCATGCGCTCGATTTCAGCCCAGCGAAGCATGACGCTGTCGGCTCGCCCCTCGGCGATAGCGCGTTTGCATTCCTTGTGACTGGGCAGTGGTGGCACTTCGCGTCTCTCGGCGGCGTGGGCGCGCGGGCGGCCTGCTCCTATCCAAGCGGTGACCAGAAAAATGACGGCATGCAGGCCCAGCCGTTTGAGGGTTGGGTAGGCATGAACGTAGTTGTCGAGATAACCGTCGTCGAAGGTGATGAGAACGCTTTTTTCCGGCACCTTCTCGCGCCCCTGCAACCAGTCGAGGAACTGATCCGCCCGCAGCGTGGAATAGCCGCCGCGGGCCAGATGCTCCATGTGCGCGGCGAACGTTTCAGGATGCAACGTCACCAGTCCCGGACTGGGACTGACATGGTGATACATGAGTACGGGAACGGCTTTGGCATTCATCGTTAAGGCAGATGCGTGTTGGTGTTTGCATGCAAGTAATCGAGGATATCCGCCATCAACGCATTTATTGAAGTGTAACATTCCATGGGAGCAGACAATATTTCCGTCTCCGACTGGATAAAGGCGCCTTCGACGAGTTCATTTTTGCAATTTTCCACGATCCGCCGGGCGGATTCCGGCGTGGTTTCGATGTGAAATTGCAAACCGATGACATGACGGCCGATTTGGAATGCCTGATTCTCGCAACCCTGGCTCCTGGCGAGCAGAACCGCCCCCTGAGGCAGACTGAATGTTTCGCCATGCCAATGAAAAACTTTTATTTTATTAGGAAACTGAAAAACATCTTCGCCTTTCTGACCCGCCGCTTCCACGAAAAACCAGCCAATTTCCTTCTCCGGATTCGGAAAAACCACGGCGCCCATCGCCGTGGCAATGAGTTGCGCGCCCAAGCAGACGCCGAGGACGGGCTTGCCTGTTTCGATAAAGCGTTTGATGAATTTTTTTTCTTTTGAAAGCCAAGGGTGTTGTGCTTCATCGTTCACGCTCATCGGCCCACCCAGGATGATGAGAAAATCGATTTCTTCAGCATTGGGAAGCGCTGAAGAATTGAAGAAACAGGTGGTCGAGAGCTCATAACCAGCATTTTTTAGCCAAGGCTCGATGCTGCCCAAGCCCTCGAAGGGGACGTGTTGAAAGCAATGTGCGCGCATTTTCAGCTCTTTTCCTCCAGCGCTTGAGCATACACTTTTTCGGTTGCATCCAGCATCGCCTCGAGGCTGTAGTGCGCCCGCACATGGGCCTGACCGTTCGCCGCGAGTTGGCGCGCCCATGCCAGATCATCGAGCAGGCGCGCCAGCGCATGGGCTAGGGCATCGGCGTCCTCGGGTGGAGCGAGCAAGCCCGTGCGTTCATGGTCTATGAGCTCAGAAACGCTACCGACGCGAGTGGAAACCACCGGCAGGCCGAGACCGAGCGCCTGGGTGATGACCTGAGGCACGCCTTCCGAACGCGAAGTCAGCAACAGTGCGTCGGCGGCCTGCATGAGGTCGGGAATGTCTTCACGGTGGCCGAGGAAATGCACACTGTCCTCGAGGCGGAGTTGGCGCGCGCGGGCCTCTACTTCCGCCCGCATCGGCCCGTCTCCGGCAATCCATAAGCGCAGGCGAGGGCGCTCGGGGACGAGCCGGGCAATGACGTCGAGGGCGAGGAGATGGCGCTTTACTCCGCGGATTACGCCGACCATCAACACGATTTCGTCGCTTTCCCCGCAATTCTCCTGCGTGCGCACGGCGGTACGCCCCCGTACAGGCTTGAAAGTGGAAAAATCGATGCCGGTAGGAATGCTGACCACCTGGCTTGCAGGAAAACCGCATTCATCCACCAAACGCGCACGTACCGCATCGCCACAGGCGATGATGCGGGCAGGAAGATAGTGGACAAAATTGCTGGGCCGGCGCTTCAATGGAATATTCAGATGTCGCGTACGCACAAGCGGCGTAGCGCTCAATCTCGCGGCCAAGCCTCCAACCCAGCTGTCAACGCCGCTGTGGGTGTTGATCAGATCGACATGGCGGCGGCGCGCCAGCCTCGCCAGGCGAAAACTACTGAGCATATCCGCGGCATTGCGAAACGGCAAGGTGAGAGTTTCTATGCCGGCCGCTTCGGCTTTTTCACGGATCTGCGCCTCAGGGCGGGTAACGAGGATGAGTTCATGACCACGCGTTTGCATGCCGCGCATTTCGCTCACGATGCGCCGTTCTTGCCCACCCCACCCATCTGACCATTCCGTGTGCAGGATGCGCATCAGCGGCCTTTTTCCTGGTGTGAAGCCTTCATGGCCCGCCAGATAGTGGCGATGACATCTTCGGCCTTGGTTTGTTCCAGGCAAGCCGAACGCTTGCTTCCTTCGCAACCGTCTTGTCCGCAAGGCGCGCATGCCCAGTTTTGTTGCACCACTTGATGGGGGCCTGCGATCTGCAAGCCGTTGCGATGTGGATATGGATTTTGCGTTTCTTGCCAGCCGTTTGGCCACGGCCCCCAATCGAACGCCCCCGATGGGCCGAACAAGGCGACCACTGGCGTGCCGACCGCAGCGGCCATGTGCATAGGAGCGGTATCCACGCCGAAAAAAACACAAGCCAGACGGGAAAGGGCAGCGGTCTGCTTGAGCGTGAGGCGTCCCCCGAGGTCCATGGGACGATGCCGGCACAAACCGAGAATGGCATCGAGCTTGGCCCGTTCGCGCTCGCCGGGACCGCAACTGAGCGACACCTGGACACCGTGATCGATAAAATGATCGATCACGCTCGCCATCCCGGAGTCGGTCCAGCATTTGAAGAACCAGCGTGAAGTAGGATGTATATGAATCATCGGCTTGCCGGGATCATAGCCTTCGGCGGCCAGGAGGCGGCCAACCTCCTTGAGATCGGACTCGGCCACGGCGAGATCGACCGCTATCGGCCCGCGAGCAGCTTCTGGCTGGCCCAGATCGAGATTGCGGAGTACGGTATGACGCCGCTCACTCACCGGCAAGACGGTTTCGGTGAGCAGGCGGCAACGCCAAGCTTTGTCCTTTCCCGGTGTAAAGGGGCCACGCCGGCGCTTTGCGCCACAAAGAAAGGCGGCAAGTACTCCCCGGTCGCCCTCGGTGGTGGTGATGGCAAGATCGAAAGCATGTTTTTTCAAGTGGCGATAAAAGGCCAGTTCGCGCCGCAGATAGGCGAACCGACCCTCACCAGCGTTCCGTGGCGGATAGACGAACAGGGCATCGAGATCGGAATGATTTTCAAGCACAGCCTCGGTGCCCGCTTTCACCAGGGCGCTAACGCGATGACCGCCACGGCGCAAGGCGCTGATCAGTGGCGCGGTTAATAGCACGTCGCCGATGTTGCGGAATTTTATCACCAGGATGTTCATCAATAGAAACGCGGCTCGTCGCCAGGGCGATCCTTAAAGCGGCGGTGGGTCCAAAAGTACTGTTCCGGCGCCTGTCTGACCCAGTCCTCGATGATCCGGTTGATGCGCGTGGCATCTGCCCGGGGACTCTCGCCGGGAAAATCCTCCAATGCCGGCGCGATGATTTGTTCATAGCGCCCATCGGGAAGGCGGCGTGTAAAAAAAGGAACCACCGCGGCGCCGGTCATGGACGCAAGACGGCTGGCAGCTGTGTTGGTCGCCGCCGGAATACCGAAAAAAGGAGCAAATACGCCTCCTTTGTGACCGAAATTCTGATCCGAGGCATACCACACGGCTTCGCCACGCTTTAGCGCACGCAGCAAAGCACGGATGTCATCGCGCGGAATGGGGTCGCCGAATTGGCGTTGACGATTGCGGCGGATCAGCCATTCCAGAAGTGGATTATCGCTGGGGCGATACATGGCCTTGAGCGGCAAACCTTCCGCATCAAGGGCGAGAAAACGTCCGCCTATTTCGAGCGTGGTGAAATGCGCCGAGAGCAAAATGACCCCCTTGCCTTTGGCCAAGGCCGCGCGCAGGTGCTCAAGTCCGCTCAGTTGCACCAGAGGGCGAACGCGTCTTTGAGGAGCCCACCACCCGAATGCGAGCTCAAAAAGGCCGATGCCGAAGGCGTGGAAATGCCTGCGCACCAGCGCCGTACGGGCACGTTCGTCGAGCTCGGGAAAACACAGATCTATGTTGATTCGGGCGATTTTCGCACGCCGTCTTCCCAAAAGGCGAAAACCTTCGCCGAGGGCAACACCGATCGCCCGTTGCCAGCGCAGGGGAAGAAACGTGCCGGCACGAAGCAAAGCGAAAGCCGCCCAGGCCGGCCAATGGCGAGGATGCGACAAGGCGCTCATGGCAAGTGAAGTGAATTTACAAGCCATCGATTATATTGACTTTGACAACGATGGAACAAGGAAAAGATGACAAAGAAACAGGACCACGTCATCTAACCCAGGTGGCGGAGCGGGTTCTGCCCGGAAAAACGCCGTAAATACATCCCTGTAGGCTCGACGGCGGCCTCCTTGCCGCCGACGTTTTGCGAGCAGACGCCCGCTCCACTTTTCAACGGCTTACGAATTTAGATGACAGGGCCCTGGACAAAGAAATGGTTTTCTATATTAGAATTTGGTTATAAACAGGAATGATGAGGAGTCTTGCCCATGGAAGCCACACAGACGACACGTCCCACGCCTTACGAACTCATGGGCGGCGCGCCCGCTGTGCGCAAGCTGGTCAGGCGTTTCTATGAACTGATGGACGAAATGCCTGAGGTCTGGGAAACACGCAAGATTCATCCGCAGAATTTGCGCGGCTCGGAAGAAAAGTTGTTCAAATTTCTTTCCGGCTGGCTGGGCGGGCCACAGCTCTATGTAGAGGAATATGGGCACCCTATGCTGAGGCGGCGCCATTTACCGTTTGCCATTGGTGTGCGTGAGCGAGATCAATGGTTGATGTGCATGCATCAGGCGCTTGAAGAACAGGAAATCGACACTGAACTGCGGGCCGCCATTCGCACTGCGATCGACGGCTTGGCCGATCACATGCGCAATCAGCCTGAATGATCATTTATGCACGGGGTCGAAAACAACCAGACGGCGCACCTTGGGAAACAGCTCGTTGGCCAGTGAGTTGTCCTTTTTCAGGATCGCCATCCAGTGTGGAAACAGATTGTTCTCTTCCCGCCATTCATGCTTGGCGAGTTGGGCGGAAATGATGGCGAAAAAGGGCGCGATCATGCCCGCGTCATCCATGCCTTCGGCAACCATCTCCTCGATCATCACTGTATGTTCTACGATTTCATCGTGCTCGCGCAGCATGATGGATGTGGGGTCGTCTCCCCGCGCTGAGCGCGGCAAGTCAAGTACCGGCACCACAATTTCGTTCTCGGCTTCCACATGCATGCGCAGCCGTTTGGCGTATTCGCCGAAAACAGGTAATGCGGCTTCCATGTCACCTGCATTGGTGTGATGCAAGGCGGTGGCGAAGAGACGATCGATACGGACGTGATCTCGCGTCAGAAGATCCACAAGATCGCTGGCCTCCACGTCTTCCCGCCTGCGGATGCGTACCCGCCAGTATTCAGGGCCGGATTCAAGCACGTCCCAGTAGATGGCATTACGCAGCTCCAGCGTCACCGCATCCATCAACAAGCGAGGGTCTTCCTGGGTAAGAAGAACAACCTCTTCGCCACGCTGAAGATCGCGCACCTTGGAGAGCACGTAACTGTACTCGGTCAGATTGCCCCGTTCGGCAACATCAATCAGATAATCAGACATTGAATCGCCCTCTTAACGAATGGCTTTGGCTGGAATCCGTCTGGCTCTACTTACTGAAAGTTGACAGACCACAATAGTGTACATTGGAATGGAAAAATGCGCCTTCCGGTAAGTTTTGACTTTCCTCACCACGTTTTCACGGAGTCTTTATGCAAACCCTAACCTTGACGTTGCCCGACGATTTTCATGTCCATTTTCGTGACGGGCCGATGCTCGCGGAAACGGTTCCGGCGACTGCGCGTGCTTTCGGGCGGGCCATCGCCATGCCCAATCTGTCCCCGCCTGTGAGAACGCCCCAGGAAGCGCTGGAATACATGGATCGATTGCGAAAAGCGCTCCCGCCCGATGTCGAATTTGAACCCCTGATGAGCTTGTATCTGACCGAGGCCACCACGAGCGCGCGCATTCAAGAAGCCCAACGGCTTGGCATTCTTGCCGCAAAGCTCTATCCCGCGGGAGCCACCACCAATTCCGAGGCGGGGGTGGGCGATCTCGAGGCGCTGTATCCGGTGTTCGAGGCCATGCAGGCGGAGGGGCTTTTGCTCCTTGTTCACGGCGAAGCGACCGATCCCGAGGTGGATATTTTCGACCGCGAAGCGTTTTTCATCGAACGTCACTTGCGACCGATCATTGCCGCCTTTCCTGAGCTCAAAATTGTGCTTGAGCACATAAGCACCGAGGAAGCCGTTGAATTCGTAAACGACGGCCCGCCGACGCTCGCCGCGACCATCACCCCACAGCATCTGCTACTCAATCGCAACGACATGTTGGCCGGGGGAATCAGGCCGCACCACTACTGCCTGCCGGTGCTCAAACGACGACGTCATCAAGAGGCGCTTCGTCGTGCCGCCATTTCTGGTTCAAGCAAATTCTTTCTTGGCAGTGATTCGGCGCCTCATGAAAGACAACGCAAGGAAGCCAGCTGCGGTTGCGCTGGGGTCTATAGTGCGCCTTTTGCGCTGGAGCTCTATGCAGAAGCCTTCGATCAACTCGATGCGCTAGATCGGCTGGAGGCCTTCGCCGGTCATTTCGGCGCCGACTTCTATGGTTTGGCGCGCAACAAATCCAAGGTCACTCTTGTGCGGGAGCCATGGACTGTGCCTTTGAAAATCGATTTGCCCAATGGTGGGCAACTGGTGCCCTTGATGGCCGGACACACTCTGCATTGGAAACTGGCCGCGCGTTGACGATCGCTCATACAACGCCCTTGCGCCCTGACTTGGCGGTTGTCAGACATTGAATCTGAAGTGGACAACATCCCCTTCTTGCAAGACATAGTCCTTGCCTTCCAAACGCCATTTGCCGGCGTCTTTGGCGCCTTGCTCACCGCCATAAGCAATGAAATCCTCATAGGCGATGACTTCAGCGCGGATGAAGCCTTTTTCGAAATCGGTATGAATGCGTCCCGCTCCCTGCGGGGCGGTGGCGCCACGAGGCACCGTCCAGGCACGGACTTCTTTCACTCCCGCAGTGAAGAAAGTCTGCAATCCGAGCAGTTGGTAGCCGGCGCGGATCACGCGATCCAATCCCGGTTCGCTCAAGCCCATCTCCTCAAGAAATGCGCCTTTGTCAGCCTCATCCAATTGCGCGATTTCGGCTTCAATCGCAGCGCATACTGGAACGACTTGCGCACCCTCGGCCGCGGCGTATCTGCGCACCTCATCGAGATACGGATTGGTATCGAAACCGTCTTCGTTGACATTGGCGATATACAAGGCGGGCTTTTGCGTGATCAGGTGCAAGCTGCGCAAAAGGCGGTGCTGTTCCTCATCCATGGCCATTGATCTCACCGGCTGGCCACTATCGAGATGCGATTGCAGTTTCTCGCACAACCCCATGAGTTCCACGGCTTCCTTGTCGCCGGACTTGGCCATGCGAGCAAGGCGCTTAACAGCCTTGTCTACCGTTTCCATATCCGCAAGAATCAATTCGGTATTGATTACCTCGATGTCGGCCAGCGGATCGACCCGACCCGCCACGTGAATGACGTCGTCATTGTCGAAACAGCGAACCACCTGGGCAATGGCGTCCGTTTCCCGGATGTGGGCAAGGAACTGGTTACCAAGCCCCTCCCCTTTGGAAGCACCTGCGACCAGTCCGGCAATATCGACGAACTCCATCGTGGTTGGCAAGACGCGTTCGGGCTGTACGATCTTCGCCAAGGCATCGAGCCGCGGATCAGGCACCGGTACAACGCCCACATTTGGATCTATGGTGCAGAAAGGGTAGTTTTCGGCTTGGATTCCAGCCTTTGTAAGCGCATTGAAAAGAGTCGACTTGCCGACATTCGGCAGCCCAACGATACCGCACTTAAAACCCATATTGGTCCAGCCTCACTATTTGTTGGAATGCAACGCCTGCATGGCGCGCTCACTGTCACCGGCCACCAGAAAAGGCAGGCAATCCAGGGCACGATCAATGGCCTCGTCAATGCGTATCTGCTCCTCGGCAGGCGGGCGGTCGAGAACATATGCGATCACCTGATCGCGATGCCCAGGGTGGCCAACGCCGATCCGTATCCGCCAGAAGTCCCGGCCCAAATGGGCGAAAATGTCGCGCAAGCCATTATGGCCGCCGTGCCCTCCGCCAAACTTGAAACGCACGCCCCCCGGCGGAAGGTCGATCTCGTCATGCGCAATCGCCAGCTCAGCTGGAGCAATCTTGTAATAGCTTGCCATCGCGGCTACGGATAACCCGCTCCTGTTCATGAAGGTCGAGGGCTTTAGCAGATAGACGTCGCGCCCATCAATATCGATACGGGCGGCCTGCCCATGAAAGCGCTTTTCCTCACGCCACTGCCCACAATAGCGCCGAGCCAGGCGTTCGAGTAGCCAGAACCCGGCATTGTGCCGGGTTCTGTCATATTTTTCGCCAGGGTTACCCAGCCCGACGATCAAGCGCAAAGGCTTACCCATGGTTTAGTAGCTTGTCGTAATCAAGGATTATAGTGAAGCGGGCAGGACTTTAAGACCGATCCCTTCGCCGCAGTGGATTCTTCCTGAACACCACAGGCTATTGGAGGCCCGCCGTGTTCAGGGAATCGCGAAATGACGAGGGCGCGGATGATACGCGCCTTTATGCCGACCGAGCGACATGCTCACTCAGAGCTTTTTTCCTCGCCCTCAGCACCCTCCGCACCCTCGGCAGACTCTTCTTCAGCGCGTTCCGCTCGCGGTGATTCGATGCCGACCACAGGTTGATCATTTTCTTCGTCTTCAATCTCCTCAGCCAATTTCACTCCGGCAGGCAACTTCAGTTCCGACAAGTGAATGGACTCACCGAGTCGCAACTGTCCAAGGTCGACTTCGATGGCTTCTGGCAAATCCTTGGGCAAACATTTGATCTCGATGTCGACCATGAAATGCACGACGACTCCGCCGCCCAACTTCACGCCAGGAGCCGTTTCTTCATTGATGAAATGCAGGGGCACGCTCATGGTGATTTCCTCGCCAGCCACTACCCGCTGCAGATCGAAATGCAGGATTACTGGACGCGCTGGATGGCGCTGCAGATCACGAACAATGGCCCTTTCCTTCTGGTTGCCTATCTTGACTTCCAGAACGCGCGAGAAGAAAGCTTCGTTTTGGATTTGCTGGGCGAACCGGTTGGCATCCACGCTGATCGACACGGGCTCGCCTTCGCCGCCGTAGAGGATGCCGGGCACTCGGCCGGCGCGACGCAGGCGGCGGCTCGCACCTTTCCCTTCATCGTCGCGTTTTTCGGCAATGATTTGAAATACGTTTTCCATAATTTTACTCCAATGACAAAAGCCGCATCGCTGCGGCCGATCCGCTCCCGCGACCAGGAGCGACCCAATAGCGGGCGTACGCCGCCCGCAGACTAATCCATGAACAAGCTGCTGACCGATTCTTCGCGATTTATCCTGTAAATGGTTTCAGCCAGAATGCCCGCTACGGAAAGTTGGCGGATTTTCACGCACGCCTTGGCGTCCGGCGCCAAGGGAATCGTATCCGTGACCACCAGTTCGTCCAAGGCAGAGTCGCGTATAGTCTCGACCGCCTTGCCAGAAAGGATTGGATGGGTGGCATAGGCCACCACGCGCCGAGCTCCGTGAGCCTTGAGCGCATCCGCGCCCTTGCACAGCGTACCCGCCGTATCGACCATGTCGTCCACGATCAGGCAGGTTTTGTCCTCGACTTCACCGATCACATGCATGACCTGCGAGACGTTGGCGCGAGGACGGCGCTTGTCGATGATCGCCAGTTCGGCGTCATCCAGCCGTTTGGCCAGCGCCCTCGCCCGCACAACACCGCCGACATCGGGAGAGACCACGATCAGATCTTCATATTTTTGCCGCCAAACATCGCCTAGCAGCACCGGTGAGGCATAGATGTTGTCAACAGGAACGTCGAAAAACCCTTGCACCTGGTCGGCATGCAGATCAACGGTGAGGATCCGGTCGGCACCGGCTACCGTGAGCAGATTAGCGACCACCTTGGCTGAGATCGGCACCCGCGCTGAACGCACGCGCCGATCCTGCCGCGAGTACCCAAGATAGGGGATGACGGTCGTGATCCGGCCGGCCGATGCGCGGTGCAGGGCATCGCACATGATGGCCAACTCCATCAGGTTGTCATTTGTCGGCCGACACGTGGGCTGAACGATGAACACGTCCTTTCCGCGTACGTTCTCCAGAATTTCAACCTGAATCTCTCCATCGCTAAAGCGCCCGACCAAGGCCTTGCCCAAGGGAATATTGAGGTGGTGGACCACTTTCTCTGCAAGCCTGGGATTGGCGTTGCCTGAGAAAACCATCATTCTGCTGTTTTCGGAATCGGACACGGTGAGTGCAAGGCTCGATAGAGGGAGTTGAACGCTCATTTAGCGGTGTATGGCTGGGCCGCCAGGATTCGAACCTGGGAATGACGGGATCAAAACCCGTTGCCTTACCGCTTGGCTACGGCCCAATAAACTTTGCATCCTCGGCAGCGGCGCGAAATACAGCTACGCCATTATGCCGGCCTTTCCTGCTGCAGGCGCCGCCACAAGGGGGAAATATTCACACCTCGCGCCACAAACCCGCGCCAGCGATCAGGAAGATGCTGCAACGCCTCGCGGGCGGCGCCTTCATTCGGAAAGGGCGCAAACACACAGGCGCCTGTTCCGGTCAGGCGGGCAGGCGCATATCCGTTCAAGAAATCGAGGGCACGCGCGATCTCTGGATATTGTTCGCGCACCACCGGCTCAAAAACGTTCCCGCCCTCGCCGTGCAGGAAGTCGCGTATTTTGATGGGATGACAATCGCGTGTCAATTTCTCGTTCGCGAATAATTGCGCCGTGGCGACATGCACGGGCGGAGCGATAACAACATACCAGGGTTCTGGCAGCTCATCGAGGGGTTGTAAGCGCTCACCTACGCCCTCGCCCCAGGCGGCGTGCCCGCGTATGAATACCGGCACGTCCGCACCCAGTTCCAGGCCGAGCTCGGCAAGCTCTTCCACGCTCAGACCGGCTTTCCATAAGTGATTGAGGGCAACCAGGGTGGTTGCCGCATCCGAACTGCCTCCTCCTAATCCGCCTCCCATAGGCAAGTGCTTGTGAAGTTCGATGAGCGCCCCTTCGCGGATATTGGCGACTTCTTGGAGGCGATTGGCCGCGCGTATGCAAAGATCATCCGCTTCCGGCACTCCCGCCGCTCCACCATCGCGGCGCAGGCGTCCTCCCGAAAGAGATTCGAAACGCAGGGCATCGCCATAATCCAAAAACTGGAACACGGTCTGCAAAAGATGATAGCCATCCGCCCGGCGTCCCACGATGTGCAGAAACAGATTCAGCTTTGCCGGCGCCGGCCAGAATGTCATTTCCATCATCCGTTCTCCCAGCGATCGATCAAGAGCATGATGCGGACATCGCCGTGTACCAGACGGATGCGTGTTGGCAATGCCTGCGGGCCAAGGGCCACGTCATATTCGAGGTAATGAATTTTCCATCCATCCTGGCGTATAAAAACCGCTCTGCCAGCGCCATCGATACGCATTTTCACCGGCGCCGAATCCGGGGCAGATATGCCACGCACCCAAAAACGCAAGCCGGCTACCGGCAAACTCCAGCCGAGGGTTTCACGCATCAAGCCAGAAGCGGACCTCGCCGTGCGCGGCGGTTTGCCGGCCAATTTCAGGCTCACCCATTCTATTCCTCCCTTGAGGATCGCCTGGGTACGCCCCAGAGGACCGAACACCTCGATACGATAGCGCGAACCCTCTTGTTGCCATTCGAGACCGCCGCTTAAGCCGCGGTGACCGACGCTCAGGGCGAAACGGCCCTTAAGGCGCCAATCTGGTTGGCCTTGAACCCAGGTCAGGTGACGTTGCCAGGCCACATTTTCTTGCTCACCAACAGGTTGCGGAACCACCGCGCAACCACCGAGGACGGCTGTCAAAAGAGCAATAAAAAGGAAAACAGCAGGGGCTGGGGAAAATTTCATGGCTTGGATTTCTGGGTGGAGGAAGCGATGCGTGCCTGTAAATTCATCAGACCAGAGTTGTGCGGGAATTTCTTCAAAGCCGTTCGCAAGACATCATCCGCTTCGCGCGGCTGTCCATTGGCCAGCAGGGCTTCAACCAGATGCGCGGCGATTTCAGGGTCGGGAGCCTCGGCATAGGCTTGACGCAAATAAACCAGCGCATGGGAGTAATTGCCAAGGCGATATTGTACCCAACCCATGCTGTCGAGAATTGCCGGGGCATTTGGCTTCAATTCCAGGGCGCGCCGGATATAGCTCTGGGCTTCGGTATACCGGTCGGTGTGCTCAACGAGGATATATCCCAGCGCGTTCAGCGCCATCGCGTCATCGGGATGAAGGCTCACGATGGACTTGAGATCCGCCTCGGCAAGCCGCAGGTTTCCCATTTTTTCGGCAAGCAAGGCGCGCGCATAGCGCAGGCGCGGGTTGCCGGGATGATGCCTAAGCCCCTGCCCATAAACCTTCATGGCCTTGGCGTCATTATCCGCTTTAATATCGATTTCGGCTTCAATCAGATAGAGATCAACCCGCCTTGCCGGCTCGGTAACGAGCTGGCGAAGTTGATCGAGATAATCACGTGCTTGCTCGACTTGGCCCAGTTCGGCGAGCAGGTAGGCAATTCTCACTCTGGCCGCGAATACAAAAGGGCCGGAGTTCACCTCGCTGTAGCGCCGGAGGGCAGCGATCGGACGATGTTCGCGCTCGTCGATACGTCCAAGGAAAAAGGCGGCGGTGCCGGCAAAGGATGCCCCATCTCCAAGGCGTTGAAAATAGCGACGCGCCTGAGGGTATCTCCCCGTATCAAATTCAAGCACGGCCAAGCCATAGAGCACCGACGAATTGTGTGGGTGCTGGCGCAGCAATCGCTGATAGTGAACACGCACATCGGCGTACCGACCCGATTGCACCAGAACCTCGGCATAGGCCAGTTGTAAATCGACATCCTCAGGATTTCTTTGCATGGCGGCCCGCAGGAGATTCAAAGCAGCTTCCGGCCGCTCCAGGGCCACCAATGCGTCGGCTTGAAGAACGATAGCCTCATAAAGCCCCGGATCGATTTTCAAGGCGCTTTTCGCTTCCCTTAACGCCAGCTCGGCGTAATTCAGACGCTGCGCAAGCAGGCCATAGGCATAATGCGCTCTGGCATCATCCGGCGAATCTGCAACGAACTCGCGCATGATACGCAAAGCCTCGCCAGGCTTGACTTCGTGCGCGAGCACTGCGGCGAGCTGATTCAGTTTTGCATCTCTATATCCGTCCAAACCGAGGAATCGGCGCAGATCGGCTGTTGCCGGCTCAACCTGGCCGAGGCGGGCTTCAAGGAGCCCCGCGGCGCGCCAGGCGTCGGGGTTTTTCGGAGACAGTTCAGTCCACCGTCGGGCCGCGGCAAGGGCCATGTTCTGCTTCCCCTGCATTACGGCCAAGGCGACCACTTCTTCCGCAAGGGCTGGCTCAGGAATCAATCTCAGGGCTTTCTGGTAATAAGTCAGCGCTACAGCGTCATCGCCCTGTTTGCGTGCCAGATCTGCAGTCAGAACGTCTAAAACCGCCTGATAGCCAGGAGATAAGGAGGCGATTGGCGTGGCTATCGTCTTTGCATGCACCGCCGGCCGTTTTTCTGCCACCCCCGACAACGGAGTCGCCGCGCAGCCACCAAGAAGCAGCGTGCCGAGCAACAATCCCGCAAGAGGCGCACGCTTCAGCAGGGCGATCCCATCGACAGAGTCCATTGTGATTCCCAATAATGCATGGTGATTCAAATCATACCGGCCGTGATCGCGGCTTTTTCTGTTACTGTCTAATATCAGCACCGGCGGCATCGTAACTCCGCTTTTTCTTTGCGGCATTCAGAATGCCCCGACTTGTAAATAAACCCCTTATCCAGCAGAATTCTGGATTCTATTAGCCTCTTTCGCGAATATGCCGCTGGTCGTCATCGGAATCAATCACAAGACAGCTCCGCTTGAAATTCGCGAGAAACTCGTCTTTACACCCGAGCAAATCGCGCATGCGCTGCAGCAATTACTCCGGCTGCAAGACGTTCGCGAAGCCGCCATCATATCCACCTGCAATCGCAGCGAACTATACTGCCATCTTGCCGACAGCGCTCCATCAGAGGCAGTGACCGAGTGGTGGGGCGGCTACCATCACATCAATAGCCAACATTTCTCACCTTATCTTTACATATATCGCGAAGCGGAAGCGGTCAAGCATGTGCTGCGTGTCGCCTGCGGCCTTGATTCCATGGTGCTGGGCGAACCCCAGATTCTCGGGCAGTTAAAAAGCGCTTTCAACACGGCGGAAAAACGGGGCGCCCTCGGCAAACAGCTTCGTCGTCTGTTTCAGCATGCGTTTGCAGTGGCTAAACAGGTACGTACCGATACGGCCATCGGATCCAGTGCCGTCTCCGTTGCGTTTGCCGCCGTCAGCCTGGCAAAGCAGATATTCGCCGATTTGCGCGATCAGCAGGCACTACTGATCGGAGCTGGCGAAACGATTGAGCTGGCTGCGCGCCATCTGCATGGCAATGGCTTGCGCGGTGCTTTTGTTGCCAACCGCACTGTTGAGCGCGCGGCGATACTGGCTCAGGAAATCGGTGCCAAAGCAATTGCGCTGCCTGACATTCCCAATGTGCTGCATCAGGCGGATATCGTCGTTTCATCCACCGCCAGCCCTTTGCCTATTCTTGGCAAAGGCGCGGTTGAAAAGGCATTGCGCCAACGCCGGCGCAAGCCTATGTTTCTGGTCGATCTGGCCGTGCCGCGAGACATCGAGGTAGAAGTGGCCGAACTCGATGATGTCTATCTCTATACGGTGGACGATCTCGAGTCCGTCATCCAGGACAACATGGCTTCGCGCCGCGAAGCCGCGAGCCAGGCCGAACGAATCATCGATGCCCAAACCAAGCATTTCATGGGTTGGCTGCGCGCGCAGGAGGCGGTACATTTGATCCGCCATTACCGCGAGCGCGCCGAACACGAACGCGACCAAATCCTGCAAAAGGCCCTGCGGCAACTGGAGCATGGACGCCCTCCGGAGCAGGTGCTGGCCTATCTGGCGGACACCTTGACCAACAAACTGATTCACGATCCCAGCGCCGCGCTTTCGCAAGCGGCTCGCGACGGCCGGTTGGAAATCGTCGCCGCCGCTCATGAGTTGTTACATTTGCCTCCGGATCTCTAAACCTCATGAAATCCTCCATAGGACAAAAGCTCGATGATCTCGTCGAAAGACATGCGGAAATAGCCGCCTTACTGGCGGATCCCGAAGTGATCGCAGATCAAGATCGCTTTCGCCGTCTGTCCATGGAATACGCCCAACTCGAACCCCTGCTGGCGGATTATGAGCAATATCGCGTAGCGCATGAAAACCTGCGAGCCGCCGGGGAGCTCGCAGAAGAAGCAGATGCCGATATACGCGCACTCGCTCGCGAAGAGATAGCCGCCACTGAGGCGCAAATCGAGGTTCTCGAAAAGCGCCTCAAACGGCATTTGCTTCCCGTAGACCCAAATGACACCCGCAATTGCTTCCTGGAAATACGCGCGGGCACCGGCGGCGACGAGGCGGCATTGTTTGCCGGCGATTTGCTTCGGATGTATACGCGTTACGCCGAACAGCGCGGCTGGAGGATAGAAATTCTGCAGCAAAGCGAGGGTGAGCATGGCGGCTATAAAGAAGTCATCGCGCGCGTTATCGGCCAAGGCGTGTATTCCAGGCTCAAATTCGAATCCGGTGCGCACAGGGTGCAACGGGTTCCGGTCACAGAATCCCAGGGGCGTATCCATACCTCCGCTGCCACAGTCGCGGTGATGCCTGAGGTCGAGGAAGTAGAAGTGGCCAAGATCAATCCCGCCGAGCTTCGCATCGACACTTTTCGTGCTTCCGGCGCGGGTGGCCAGCATGTCAACAAAACCGACTCGGCGGTGCGCATCACTCATTTACCCACCAGCATCGTGGTCGAATGCCAGGACGAGCGGTCGCAACACAAAAACCGAGCCCGCGCCATGAGCCTGCTCGCCGCCCGGCTACTCGATCAGGAGCGCAGCAAACGGGAGGCGGAACAGGCTGCAACACGCAAACGCCTGGTCGGTAGTGGGGATCGGTCCGAGCGCATACGCACCTACAATTTCCCTCAGGGGAGGGTAACCGATCACCGCATCAACCTCACGCTCTACAAGCTGGACGAAATCCTGGCCGGGCAACTCGATGAGATCATCGAACCGTTGTTGAATGAATACCAGGCCGACCAACTCGCCGCGCTGGGCCTTGAGTAAGAACATGCGCATAGATGAGGCGCTGGCCACAGGGCGGGCGCATCTTATGAACCTCACCGAAACCGCCGCCCTGGAAGCCGAATTATTGCTCTGTGAAGTCATCGGCAAACCACGGAGCCACTTGCGGGCCTGGCCCGAAAAGCGACTCGAACCGGAGCAGACGCGGCGCTTTATGTCGCTGCTGGATCGCCGCGCCGCAGGGGAGCCTCTCGCGTATATTACAGGGCGACGTGAGTTCTGGTCGTTGACATTGGAGGTCACTGCCGACGTGCTGATTCCGCGTCCTGACACGGAAACCCTGGTGGAACGCGCCCTTGAAATCATCCCGCCTTCGGCAAAAGCGGCTGTCGCCGATCTTGGAACTGGCTCGGGCGCCATTGCGCTGGCTATTGCCAGCGAGAGACCTCATTGCCGGATCGTCGCCACGGATCGTTCGGAGGCGGCGCTGCGCGTGGCCCGCTCCAATGCGGTCCGCCTGGGTTTGAAGCAGGTCGAGTTTCGTCTCGGCGACTGGTGCCAAGCCCTGGGAAAAGAGCGCTTCGCTTTGCTGATTTCCAACCCTCCCTATATTGCGCAGTCAGACCCTCATTTAGAGATGGGCGACCTGCGGCATGAGCCTCAAGAAGCCCTGGTCAGCAGCGAAGAGGGTCTAGACGACCTGCAGCGCATCATCGACTGCGCGCCCCACCATCTTCTTCCCGGCGGTAGGCTTCTCATCGAACATGGTTTTTCCCAGGGCAAAGCGGTTCGAGAGCTGCTTCGGGCAGCGGGTTTCGAAACCGTCAGAACATATTGTGACCTTGCGCGCAAGGAGCGCGTCAGTGAAGGGGAGCTGGCGCAATAAGGAAATCATTTTGGAGGATCTGGCGCCCCCTGAAAATTCGATGTCGAAAAATGCCTATGCCTGGGCCAGATTCGTCCCGGCTTTATTTTATATGCGATACGATTCCATCCAGCTCATCTAGGCTATTATATTTAATAACTATTTTTCCTCCGCCCTTGACATTGGCATCGATCTTTATCCGCGCACCCAAACATTCCGAAAGCTTGGTTTCCAAGCGTTTGACGTCGACAGGGACAGGCTGCGGCTTTGGTTTTGGTTTACGCCAATTTTTTATCAGCCTCTCGGCCTGTCGGACATTGAGGCCCTCATTGACCACCTTGCGAGCCACCACCGATTGGTCTTCGGGCGGCAGGGCCAGCAAAGCACGAGCGTGCCCCATTTCAATCTTTCCCGCCTCGAGCAATTCCCTTGGCTCATCGCAAAGGTCGCGCAACCGCAACAGATTCGAAACAGCGGCTCTTGAGCGGCCCACGGCGTTCGCCACTTCTTGATGCGTCAGTCCGAACTCTTCTATCAACCGCGCCAGGGCGTTAGCTTCTTCGAGTGGATTTAGATCTTCACGCTGGATATTTTCAATCAGCGACATCGCCGCAGCCGCCTGATCCGGAATATCCTTGATGACAGCCGGGATCTCACCCAGCCCGGCCATTTGCGCCGCTCGCCAGCGTCGTTCTCCGGCAATTAATTCATAAGCCTGGCCTTCGATTTTTCTAAGCACGACCGGCTGGATGAGCCCCTGGCTGCGAATCGATGCGGCCAGCTCTTCCAGCTCCTCGGGATCCATATGCAGCCTCGGCTGATAACGGCCACGCTGTATCTCTTCGATCGGCACTAGGCGCAACGTTTCTCCAGACGACTGTGCATCCGTCTTGGTTTTTACCGAAAGCAACTCGTCCAGTCCTCGGGTTCCAAGTCCACTTTTTCGTGCCATCGCTATCAAGTCCTCCCCGCAATCGACGGTTCCGCGCGTCTTAGCATTTCGCCCGCGAGTGCAATATAGGCGAGCGCTCCGGTCGAGTTTTTTTCATAATGAATCACTGGCTTTCCGTAACTCGGCGCTTCTGCAAGACGCACGTTCCTGGGAATGATCGTTCGAAAGACATGGTCGCCGAAATGGTCGGTCAGTTCACGGGATACGTCATTGGCAAGGTTGTTGCGCGGATCGAACATGGTTCTGAGCAGACCCTCTATTTCGAGCTTCGGATTCGAGCTTTCTCTAATGCGATCTATGGTTTTTAGAAGCGCGCTCAGCCCCTCCAAAGCGTAATATTCACACTGCACCGGAATCACCACCCCTTGTGCCGCCACCAGCGCATTCACTGTCAGCATATTCAGCGAAGGGGGACAGTCGACAAGAATATAGTCATAACGCTCGCTCAGAGGAGACAAGGCATCCCGCAGGCGAAACTCCCGCCTCTGAAGTTGCATAAGCCTCACCTCGGCCAGGGTCAGATCACCGTTGGCAGGTAATATGTCGTACCCTGCCGCTCGTGAATGGATGAGGACATCAGCGGCCCCTTCTTCGCCTAGCAAAACATCGAGAACTGATCCCTCGAGTTCATGTTTGTCCAGCCCGCTGCCCATGGTTGCATTGCCTTGAGGATCAAGATCCACCAACAAAGTCCGACGCCTGGCAGCAGCGAGGCAAGCCGCAAGATTGACGCTCGTAGTCGTCTTGCCAACACCGCCTTTCTGATTTGCAAATGCAATTATTTTATTCATCGAATCGCTTTGTTGAATGAGCTTCTCCACCAGGCGCGAAAACCAGATCGATGAGGTGACGCTCCCCCTCCAGGCCCGGAACCTGCAATTTATGAACCTTTTGCACGAAAAGATCCGGCGGCACTTCAGCCACTTCATCTTCACTCATGCGGCCTTTCATGGCAAGAATATGACCCGTACTTTCGAGCAACGGCTTGGCCGCGCTCGTGAAGCGGCCCAGCGAGGCAAACGCTCGGCTTACAATGGTGTCAAAAAACCTGGCCGGTCGAAAATTCTCTACACGATCATGGACGATTGCCACATTTTCAAGGCCAATTTCAGTCGCCACTTGACGCAGAAATCGAACGCGCTTGCCGTTGGCATCAAGAAGTGTAAAACAACGTTTTGGATTGACAAGCGCCAAAGGCACTCCGGGAAGGCCGGCGCCGCTTCCCATATCAAGGAGACTTTGTCCATGCAAAAAGGAGTTTATTGACAGGCTGTCCAGCAAGTGATGGACGATCATCGCTTTGGGGTCGCGAACCGCTGTCAAGTTATGCACTCGGTTCCAACGCGCCAGCAGGTCGCGGTAAGCTAGTAAAGCCTCAAGCGCCTCATGGGAAGCTTGCAATTCCAAGGCATGCAGGCCACTGGCAAGTAGTTTCCAGTCCTCAGTCGCCGCCATAATCACGCCGAGCGGTGCTGACCATGGCGCTTGCGCAGATGGATCAGCAAAAGTGAAATGGCCGCCGGCGTCACGCCGGCGATACGGGCCGCCTGCCCCACAGTAGACGGTCGATGATTCTCCAGCAACTGGCGCGCTTCATGTGACAAGCCGGCAACCATGGAAAAATCCATGTCTTCGGGAATGCTCGACTCCTCATGAGCGCGACGTTTTTTAATTTCATTTTGCTGCCGATCTATATAGCCGGCGTATTTGTACTGTATTTCGACCTGTTCGCGTACCGTCTGATCATCCGAAAGCGGCGTGTAAAGCCCGCTTTCTTCGAGGAAATCGAGGGTGATCCCTGGCCGGCAGAGCAAACTTTGCACTCGGACGGAACCGTTTAGGGTCATCTGTGTCGGCCCTCCGATTCCGGCTTGATGCAGCGCCTCTGATTTGATCAATGTTTCAGCACAACGTAACTGCTCGCGCTCGATTGCATTTCGTTTTGCTTCAAATGCCCGCCAACGCACATCATCGACCAGCCCGAGTTCACGGCCAAGAGGGGTAAGGCGTAAATCGGCATTGTCTTCGCGTAGCAACAGCCGGTATTCGGCGCGGCTGGTGAACATGCGATAAGGTTCCTGGGTTCCGCGCGCGATGAGGTCATCGATCAAAACGCCCATATAAGCTTGATCACGGCGCGGTATCCAGGACGGCAAGCCAAATACGTGCCGCGCGGCATTGATGCCCGCCACCAAGCCTTGAGCAGCGGCTTCTTCATAGCCTGTGGTGCCATTGATCTGGCCAGCAAAGAACAAACCGCTCAAGCGGCGTGTTTCCAAGCTGGGACGCAGGTCCCGTGGATCAAAAAAGTCATATTCGATTGCATAGCCGGGGCGAGTAATATGCGCTTTTTCAAACCCGCGAATAGAACGCACCACAGCGAGTTGCACATCATGCGGCAAACTGGTGGAGATGCCGTTAGGATAAACTTCAGTGGTGCGTAATCCCTCCGGCTCGACAAAAATCTGATGTGAATCCTTATCGGCAAAACGCACGATCTTGTCTTCGATGGAAGGACAATATCGTGGCCCCACACCTTCGATCTGGCCAGTATACAAAGGAGAACGGTCCAATGAGGCGGCAATGATCTCATGCGTATGGGGATTGGTGCGCGTAATATGGCATACCCGCTGAGGGGGATGATCTTTGGGGTCGCCCATAAAGGAAAATACCGGCCTGGGTTCATCGCCGGGCTGAACTTCCATGGCGGAATAATCTATGCTGCGCCCATCGATACGCGGAGGGGTTCCGGTTTTCAGGCGACTGACACGCGGCATTAATTCCCGCATCCGTCCCGCCAAGCGCAATGCGGGGGCGTCGCCCATACGCCCACCGTCTGATTGCGCCGGCCCCACATGGATTTTTCCTGCCAGAAAGGTGCCTGCCGTCAATACCACAGCTTGTCCATATATACGCAAGCCCATTTGAGTAATAACGCCATGCACCTGATCCCCACTCACGATCAGATCATCGGCGGCCTGTTGAAAGACGCATAAATTCTCTTGGGTTTCTATGGCCTCGCGGATATACGCTTTATAAAGGGCGCGGTCGCATTGCGACCGCGTGGCTCTAACGGCAGGGCCTTTGCGGGCATTGAGGGTGCGCCAATGAATCCCGGCGTGATCCGCCGCCCGCGCCATGACCCCACCCAAAGCATCGATTTCGCGCACCAAATGCCCCTTCCCAATCCCGCCTATCGCCGGATTGCAGCTCATTTGACCGATGGTTTCGATGTTGTGGGTCAGCAGTAAGGTGCGCGCCCCCATTCGCGCAGAGGCCAGCGCGGCTTCTGTACCGGCATGCCCTCCGCCGACAACAATCACGTCGAAGCGTTCTACCATCTCCTTATTCGCCTATTTTGGCCCGTCTCTATTTGCCTATGCAAAAAGTGGAAAAGATAGCTCCAAGCAGATCTTCATTGCTTACCTGGCCGGTTATCTCTCCCAGACTATTCTGGGCGGCCCGCAATTCTTCCGCAAGCAATTCGGCGCCAAAACCTTCGGCATGGACTTCTTGTGCATGGCACAAGCCATTCAGGCAGGATTTCAGCGCAGCTACATGTCGCGCTCTGGCTATAAAAGCATTTTCGGGCGTCTCGGATAGCCCCAATTTCTCCATCAGTCCTGTACGCAACGCCTGCATGCCGGTACCCTCCAGCGCCGACACGCCATAGGCGTCATCTTTCCTTCGCCCGGCTTCGCCTTTGCTCAAATCGATTTTATTGTAGATCTGAAGCACGGGAACATCGCTGGCCTCCAAGCTCTCGGATGCGATCGAAAGTTCCGGATGGCAATCATCTAACAAATGCAGAATCAAGTCGGCCTGTGCAAGGGCCTCGTTCGCGCGCCGAACGCCTTCCTGTTCGATCGGATCCGAGGTTTCGCGCAAGCCGGCTGTATCAACGACCTCAACGCTCACTCCTTCAAATTCGATATGCGCACGCAACAGGTCGCGGGTTGTGCCAGGGATGGGCGTGACTATTGCCACGTCTCTGTCCGCAAGGCGATTTAACAAGCTGGATTTTCCAACATTGGGAGGGCCACTCAAAACCACAACGAAGCCCCGTCCAAGGCGCACGCCTTGACGCGCCTGATTAAGCAATTCTTCTAGATTTGATCGCATGGCTTCTAGCCTGGAAGCAATTTCCTGAGCCGCACTGGGATCGATATCTTCATCTGAAAAATCGAGATCTGCTTCCACGCGAACCCGAAGACGTATCAAATCTTCGACCAACATCTGGATTTTTCTGGAAAATCCTCCTTGCAGGCTGCGCAATGCACATCGCGCCGCTGTTCGACTGGATGCGGCTATGAGGTCGGCGATCGCTTCTGCCTGAGCAAGATCGATACGTCCATTGAGAAAAGCGCGTTCCGAAAATTCTCCTGGACGCGCAGGCCGCCCCCCCAGCTCGATGACTCGCTCGAGAATCATTTCAAGAACGGCCGGGCCGCCATGTCCCTGTAATTCGACCACGTCTTCGCCAGTAAACGAATTCGGCCCTGGAAAGGCGATTACCACTGCCTCATCGATCACCATCCCCGCCTCATCGCGCAAGCGACGTAATCCGGCCTGCCTAGGAGGAGGCAGGTCGCCGGCCAGGTCACTGGCTATAGAAAAACTTTGCGGCCCCGAAAGCCGAATAACACCTATCGCACCCGTGCCTGGAGGCGTCGATATCGCCGCGATGGTATCACCATGAACTTGAAGCTCGCTTTGGGAGTACATGCCGCCTTCGCCTCATCTTTTCGGTGCTCGGCTCAGCCAGCCTCAGCCGCCTTTTCAATACGCCGGGTAATCACCCACTGCTGAGCAATCGACAATATATTGTTAGTCAGCCAATACAACACCAAACCCGAGGGGAAAAAGGCGAAGAAAACTGTGAATGCCATTGGCAAAATGGTCATCACCCTCTTCTGCAGAGGATCGAGAGGTGCCGGGTTCAGTTTTTGCTGAAGCAGCATAGTGATACCCATCAGGATGGGCAAAACGAAATAAGGATCCGGAGCGGACAGATCCCGAATCCAAAGGATAAAGGGGGCTTGCCGCAATTCGACGCTTTCCAGCAATACCCAGTAGAGTGCGATGAATACCGGAATCTGCACAATCATGGGTAAACAGCCGCCCAATGGATTGACCTTTTCCTTTTTATACAACTCCATCGTCGCCTGGCCCAGGCGCTGGCGATCATCACCAAATTTTTCCTTCAAGGCTTGCAGCTTTGGCTGAAGCCTCCGCATTCTCGCCATGGAGCGATAACTCGTTTCGGAAAGCTTGTAAAAAGCCAGTTTAATCATCAAGGTGAGTAGAACTATGGACCATCCCCAGTTACCCACGACGCCATGAATCCTGGCCAGCAACCAATAAAGCGGTTGGGAAATGAATGTGAATATGCCGTATCCCGTGGTCAAATTCAGCCCGGGAGCAACAGATGCAAGGTGCTCTTGCAGCTCAGGGCCTATCCACATACGCGTATCCAGCGAGGTGCTATCGCCCGGCGTCACCTGAAGCAAGGGAGACTGGAAACCTATCAAATAACGCTCGCCACCATTATCCTGAAGCGCGCGCGTAAAAAACTTGAAATCTTCCTTTCGCGGCGGAATCCAGGCCACTAGAAAATAATGTTCGACCATGGCGATCCAGCCATCACTCACCGACTTATCGAGAGGATTTTTCGCCATTCCGTCGAATCCGACTTTCTGATAGCTGCCATCATAATAAGCAGCTCCGAGATAAGAATGCGTATTCACGTCCAGTAAGTTATAACCCTTCCCGGAGGGACTGCGCATAATCTGGCCATAAATGCTTCCAACCCATGGCTTACTTGCCTTATTGATGATCTTGAAGTTGACGTCAACCAGAAAACTGCCCCGATGGAAAACATAAGTCTTGATCACCTTGATACCTGATGGGCTTGTCCATGTGAATGGGATCGCGAGCGTCTTTTCTCCCGGCTTGAGCACATAACTGGTTTTCGGGGCCTTGAACAAGGCAAATTCACCCGGAGCGACTTCACCTTGGTGGCCAGGCACGACGCCTGACAAGGCCACGAATACGGCTCGGCCCTTGTCATACATCAAAGGATAGGGCTCATTGGGTTTATTAACTGAAACCGGATAAGTGGGTAGCAATGCCTGTACAATACCCGCGCCACGCGTATCTATGCTTAATTCAAGTACATCAGTCCTGATTTTAACGATCTCGCCTTTTGTGAGCATTTTCGCGCCGGGCTGCGCTGCAACCGAAGCCATTCCCTTGGAAGTCGAAGGCAATGTTGGGGTAGCCGATCCGCTATTGCTCATGGATTTTTGAGCCACCGATTGTTGAGAACGAGGCGTCGAATGATCTTGCTGCCACGCCTGCCAGATCAGGAATAAAACGAAAAACAAGGAGACATAGAGCAGGGGACGCAAATTATCCATCGCGATGACTCGAGGTGGTTGATGCTGATGAGTGTTTGGGGGTGGGAACCGGGTCGAACCCCCCCTCATGCCAAGGGTGGCACCGGGAAATTCGTTTGACGGCAAGCCAAGTGCCCCGAAGAAACCCATGCTGTTGAAGCGCATCGATAGCATAGGCCGAGCAGCTCGGCTCGTAGCGGCAATGTTGTCCAAGATAGGGGCTAATGAATAGGCGATAGCCCTTAATCAGAAGCACCATGAGGCGGCGTATCATTTGCTCAGTTTCCTCCATTGATTTTCCAATGCCTTACGAACTTCGGCATTGGAACACTGCGAAACGCCCGAACGGCAGCTCACGATGACATCGATGGAAGGCAGAGATCCGCGTGCATGACGGAACGAGTCTCGCACCAATCGCTTGATGCGATGTCTATCTACCGCCCGCTTGGCGGATTTGCGAGATATCGCTAGACCCAGGCGGGCCACTCCAAGGTCATTGGAGGTCCAAACAAAATTAAAAAAACCGCTCCGGCTTCGTGCCGGACGGTTATAAACTCTTTTGTAATCCCATTTGCTCGTGAGCCGGGCGTCACGCGGGAATGAGTTGTCAGATTGCACTCAGGCCAGATTCATGGCGTCAACCGCGCACGCCCCTTTCTTCTGCGCGAGGCAAGAATGGCTCGACCTGCTTTGGTGCGCATCCGAGCACGAAAGCCGTGAGTTCGCTTGCGGTGCAAGTTACTGGGCTGGAAAGTGCGTTTCATGGTCTATGGATCCTGTTCAAAACCATCTGCAAAGCAGACTGACATCTCTCGGAAAGAGGCGAAACATACTTTTATGACTTGTCGTTGTCAAGCTCGATCAATCGATTGTCAAGCTGTTATCATCCAAATGGGTGGTGAGAGATACTGAAACGGGAAACGTATACCACCGAGAGGCTTATGCCATAATATTATGTAAGGTATGGTTTCAACTTGAAATTACTGTTGTGGGTCAGTGTGCGGCTTTAAATACGGCTCATTGGATGCTCATAGCGACCCACGCCCCACGTAATCCACCACCCAGCTGCAAACTGCACCGCAAAGCAGGCATTGCCCCGAGGTAATCCTCTTGGTGTTCAACTGAAAGAGCCTAAAATCAAAATGCTCAACTCGAGTATTGAAAACTCAGTTTTCCAATTTGGTTCGGTGTTCCGGTAATGAATGAGCGTCAATTCTATATAAATCAACCCAGCCGATCACGCAGCGTGAAAAATAATGACCTTTGGCAGTACTGCATTTCACAACTCCTGGAAGAACTTCCGGAACAGCAGATAAACACCTGGTTGCGTCCGCTGCAGGTGATCCAGGATAAACAGCATATAAAGTTGCTCGCCCCCAATAGATTCGTATTGGACTGGGTACGGGATAATTATTTGCCAAGAATTCTAGAGCTAGTAAAAGAATTCAATGAACCCGACCCGGACATCGTGGTGAATCTTGAAATCGGCTCGAACAATAAAATGGCAGAGCGGGGCAAGACTCCCAAGCAGCCACAATCTCGACCGCCATCTGCAAATCCCGAGCATCAAAACAACATAAATGGTAATTTCACCTTCGAGAATTTTGTCGAAGGAAAATCCAATCAGTTTGCTCGAGCCGCTGCCGTACAAGTCGCCACCAATCCAGGCAAGGCATATAACCCTTTGTTTATATATGGTGGGGTCGGCTTGGGCAAGACACACTTGATGTACGCCATTGGCAACATGATATTGCAAGCCAAACCAGATGCCCGCGTGTTCTACCTTCACTCCGAGCGATTTGTCGCCGACATGATCAAAGCCCTGCAACACAATTCCATGGCGGATTTCAAGAATTTCTACCGCTCAGTAGATGCGCTTTTGATTGACGACATCCAGTTTTTTGCCAACAAAGACCGCTCTCAGGAGGAATTCTTTCATACTTTCAATGCCTTACTTGAAGGGCATCATCAGATAATTCTCACCAGTGATCGTTATCCAAAAGAAGTAGATGGTTTGGAGGATAGACTAAAGTCACGGTTCGGATGGGGATTGACCGTGGCGATAGAACCTCCGGAATTGGAAACGAGGGTCGCGATCTTACAGCGCAAAGCCTACGAGAGCCATGTCGATCTTTCCAATGAGGTCGCTTTTTTCGTTGCCAAACGAATTCGATCCAATGTAAGAGAGCTCGAAGGCGCGCTACGCAGAATCATCGCAAGCGCCGAATTCAGCGGAAGGGAAATAACCATCGACTTCACCAAAGAAGCCCTGAAAGACCTTTTCGCAGTTCAGGATAAGCTCGTTACTATTGAGAACATTCAAAAGATAGTAGCTCAATACTATAAACTTCGAACATCCGACCTTTTATCCAACCGAAGAACCCGATCGATCGCCCGCCCCAGACAAGTCGCGATGTATTTAGCCAAAGAACTGACCAATCATAGCTTGCCTGAGATTGGAGAAGCCTTTGGGGGGCGCGATCACACCACCGTCCTCCACGCCTGCAGGAAAATCGGTGAACTTATAGAATCCGATAGCAGAATGGAAGAAGACTGCAGAAACCTTATTAGAACTTTAACTTGCTGATTGAGTAAACGTTTTATGAACATCAAGCTGCTGCAGAAAGAGCTCCTCAAACCCTTACAACGGGTTTCTGGAGCCATTGAGCATCGCCAAACGATCCCCATTCTGGGAAACATCCTAGTAGAAACCGACAAGAATTCCCTCAGACTGATCGCCACAGATCTGGAAATAGAAATCATCGCGAACTGTTCTTTCATTTCCTCTGAAGAAGGGGCTAGATTCACTGCCCCCGCGAGAAAACTCTTGGAAATTTGCAAGAATCTACCCTCGGAGGCGGTTATCGATATATCCATCGACAAAAACCGCCTTACGCTAAAATCAGGCAAAAGCAAATTTTATCTCTCTACTTTACCGCCGGACGACTTTCCAAGATTGGAGTCTCCCGCCGCCGCATTGGAAGTCATACTGGACACCGCCACCCTTGCAGCCATGATAGAACATACAAGTTTTGCCATCGCTGTTGAAGATGTACGTTACTATTTGAACGGACTGTATTTTGAAATTAAATCCAACTCGATTACCGCGGTAGCCACAGACGGCCACAGGCTGGCTTTATATAGATCAACCCAGGAAATTCCTCTCCCTCAACAACAAATCGCGCCGATAATTCCAAGAAAAACTGTTCTGGAATTGCTTAAAATCATCAAAGATTCAGGATCCGAACTCAAAATAGATTTCGCCGAAAACACCATCGTATTTTCATCAGAAAATCTCAATCTGACCTCCAAACTCATCGACGGCAGGTTCCCTGATTATGAACGTGTAATCCCAAAGAACAACAAAAATATCGCGCGCGTTGACAAGGAAGAGCTTCGATCCGCCATCCAAAGGGTTTCAGTTCTCTCAAACGAAAAGCACAAAGGCATAAGAATGACATTAAAGCAAGGAACAATATGCTTGGAATCGAGCAATCCGGAACACGATGAGGCAATCGAAGAGATTAAGGCGGAATACGATGGTCTCAATATCGAATGTGGATTCAATTACGCTTATTTGATCGACGTTTTGAATGCATGTGATAGCAACGAAATCCAAATGGCATTCAATGATTCCTCCAGCAGCGTACTACTAACCGACCCGCATCATCCACAGGCCACTTACGTGATAATGCCTATGCGGCTCTAAAACCAGCAGCAAAAGCAACAAGCACACCCAAATGACCTAATCAGTACGCCATAGTCATTTTACTTTATGCTTGGCTCTAAACCATGCTTCAGAGCCAATTCTTCTGAAATATTTAAAACCATGCTTATCGAGCTACGAGGGGCCGGAGTCAGGAATCTCGAAAACTTTCATCTCGAGCCCCATCCAAAGCTGAATATCATCTATGGTAGGAATGCCGCCGGGAAAACCAGCCTTCTCGAAGCTATATATTTTTCTGGAACTGGCAAGTCGTTCAGAACATCCGCCACGCAAAATATCATCTCCTTTGGGGACGATACACTATGGATCAAAACACTTATCGGATCTTGCTCCACCGGTTTTATGGACAACATCACCATCACCAGACATCGCAACACGAAAAACGTTTTCAAAGTTAATAATTGTACGTCAGCCTCCATCTCCGAAATTGCCAGAATCTTCCCTATTCAGGCGATCCATCCTGAAACATATCAATTAATAACGGGCTCTCCCGTTATTAGACGATTGTTTCTCAATAAAGGCTGTTTTTACATCGATGAGACCTTTGTCAAAATCTGGAAGAGATACAACCATGCCTTGAAACAAAGGAACGCTCATTTACGTGGAAAGACCCAACCCCAAGTGCTTACTGCGATTGAAAAGGAATTACATGAATCAGGAACCTTGATAGATAGGGTCAGGCAAAATTTTATTGCTGCTTTGAACAACAAATTAAGCGAGAGTCGAAAATTTTGTCCTTACCCAAAGCTGCGCCTTTTGTATCAAAGGGGATGGTCCAGCTCTGTTGAGCTGGCCGAATCACTTTATGATTCACGAAAAGCGGATATCAAAGCTGGGTACACATCCCCAGGACCTCATCGGGCAGACATGATTTTGCAGCTGGAAGGCCGAAACGTTAAGGATTTCTTTTCCAGAAGCCAGCTCAAACTCGCCAGTATTTCATTATTAATTATCCAGCTTGATATAATACGAGATGCAACTCATAAGGACTGCGTGCTACTAATCGATGATCTTTCTTCGGAGCTCGATTCTTTGGCTCGAGATCATTTAGTTAATGAACTGCATGATTCCAGGCACCAATGCTTCCTTACTTCCATCCAAAATGATGACGTCAATCAATCAAACCCAGCAAATCATAAAATGTTCCACGTGAAACATGGTCGAATCATCGAAAGTTAAGGGACATTTAGAGGTAACAGTATGTCAAAAACATCAGCACTAAATCACGAACAATATGACTCATCTAGCATCAAGGTGCTTAGAGGTCTTGATGCCGTTAGGAAACGTCCCGGAATGTATATTGGTGACACCGACGATGGATCTGGATTGCACCACCTGGTATTTGAAGTCGTAGACAACTCCATAGACGAGGCTCTGGCCGGTTACTGTGACAGAATAAAAGTAACAATAAATGCCGACGGCTCGGTTACAGTGGAGGATAATGGTAGAGGAATTCCCGTAGACATCCATCCGGAAGAAGGTCGCTCCGCTGCAGAAGTCATCATGACAGTGCTGCACGCGGGGGGCAAATTCGACGATAACTCCTATAAAGTTTCTGGGGGGCTCCATGGGGTTGGAGTTTCCGTTGTAAACGCTTTATCCGAATGGTTGGTTCTTACCATTTATAGAAACGGAAAAATTTACCAACAAAAATATAAACTCGGAGAACCTCAAGCGCCCCTGGCTGAAATTGGTATTTCCGATAAATCAGGAACCGTTATTCACTTCAAGCCAAGTAATGTTATTTTTTCGCAAACAGAATTTAATTACGAGGTATTGTCTAAGCGTCTTCGTGAACTTGCATTTTTGAATTCCGGGATACAGATAGAGTTAGTCGACGAGAAAAGCGGCAAAAACCGATGCTTCCAATATGAAGGCGGAATCAAGGCCTTCGTTGAGTTTATCAACAAAAACAAGCAAGTGATACATACGGATATATGTTATTTCAAAACGACCAAGAATAATGTTGTAGTGGAAGGTGCTCTGCAGTGGAATGATTCGTATCAAGAGTCTTTGTTCTGCTACACAAATAATATTCCTCAAAAGGACGGAGGCACTCATTTGGCTGGCTTCAGGGCCGGTCTTACTCGCACTATAAACCAATATGCAGAAAGCGAAGGACTATTGAAAAAACAAAAAATTAACATTAGCGGCGATGACATAAGGGAGGGTTTAACGGCCATCATTTCAGTAAAAGTCCCTGATCCCAAATTTTCTTCCCAGACCAAAGACAAACTCGTTTCATCCGAAGTGAAAGGTATTGTCGAGTCTGCCATGGGGGAGTTTTTCAATGCCTTCCTAATGGAGCATCCTAACGATGCAAAAAATATTATCAGCAAGATAATGGAAGCGTCGCGGGCGAGGGAAGCGGCGCGCAAGGCCCGGGAGTTGACTCGCAGGAAAGGCGCGCTGGACGTGGCTGGTCTGCCGGGTAAGCTCGCCGACTGTCAGGAACGAGATCCTGCGCTTTCCGAGTTATTCTTAGTAGAGGGTGATTCAGCGGGAGGATCAGCAAAACAAGGCAGAGATCGAAAAACACAAGCTATATTGCCTTTAAAAGGAAAAATATTGAATGTCGAAAAGGCGCGTTTTGACAAGATGTTGGGATCGGCTGAGGTAGGAACATTGATAACCGCCTTGGGCTGCGGCATCGGGAGAGAGGAATTTGATCCGGATAAGTTGCGTTATCACAGAATAATCATTATGACCGATGCGGACGTAGACGGTTCGCATATTAGAACGCTATTGCTCACTTTCTTCTACCGGCAGATGCAAGAACTAATCGCACGCGGTCATGTTTATATTGCCCAACCCCCTTTGTACAAGATCAAACGAGGTAAAAGCGAACATTATGTTAAAGATGAAAGCGAATTGAATTCATATCTTTTGAATATGTCGCTAAATTCTGTCTCCCTATACCTGAATGACGCTTCAGATGCCCTTCCCAAGGATTCATTAGAAACGCTCGCCAGGGATTATCAGCTTGTCGATGCGACTTTGGATCGCCTCTCAAAGCGTTATCCACAAGAAATACTTAATGCCATGATCGACTTTCCACTCCAAACACCGAGTGATGACCCGAAGTTCAATAAAAAACTAAATAACTGGCTAGCCGAACTTGTAAACAGAGCGAATGAAGAAAACGGAGTCAAGAGCTTTTCTTTTAATCTGAACGAAGAAGAGAAAGTGATTTACTTTTATTCCGAGCAACATGGGATCCAAACAGCCCATGTTATGCCGCTTAGTTTTCTACGTTCAAAGGAATTTAGTCTAATCAATGAGTTATCGCACAATTTGCTAGGCCTGGTGGAAAAAGGCGCATATATACAAAAAGGTGATTTGAAGCAATCTGTGGATAATTTCCATCAAGTTATGGATTGGTTGCTGAAGGAAGGCAAGCGTGGCGTATCGATTCAACGCTACAAAGGGCTAGGCGAAATGAACGCCGATCAATTGTGGGAAACCACCATGAATCCCGAAACGAGAAGATTGCTGCAAGTGAAAATCGAAGACGCCATAGAAGCAGATGCGATTTTTTCGACTCTCATGGGCGACCAAGTCGAGCCAAGAAGGGTATTTATTGAGCAGAATGCAATCATGGCAGTAAATCTGGATGTTTAAGAGCTGTTTGGATACATTTCGAGGTGCTGAAGCCACAAAACATGATTATCACAGCCAGATCGGTATGCGATTGGCCATATTCATTTCAAACATACGGCCGCTCATAACACAGGATGCGAATTCAACTCGGCACTGACCTTCTCTATTGGGGATTGCGATTAGCACATATTCTTGGGCGCCGCCCTGTTCCGGCGACTGTTTTTCAACCTGAAAATGTAAAAACACTACTTATCGTATCGACCACGGCTGTGGGAGATACAGTCATGAGTACCAGCGGCCTACGTGCCTTGCGCCAACGTTATCCTGAAGGTCGGTTGGTTGCTCTACTACATCCAGTAACTGGCCGTCTGTTAGATCATCACCCCGCGATTGACGAAACAATCTTTTACAGCGGCCGGTATACTGACTTTTGGCCTACCTTGTTTCGTTTACGTCGGTTGAAAGCGGATGTTGCCCTCGTTTTCCATGGCAATGAACCTCAGATAACTCCCTTGTTGTCCTTAGCCGGCATTCCCTTCCTGTTCAAGCTACCCAATACCAGTCGCTACCGTTTTCTTTTGAGCAACGCCGAGCCCCGCCAGGACTGGGCGAGGCTTGGCCATGGGCTGCGCCAGCGCCTTGCCGTAGCGCGCCTAGCCGGCGCCGACAGCAAGGACACGCACATGTGGCTTCCGGTCTCGGCCCAAGCCAGGGAACATGTGGCCCACAGACTGCAAGCACACAGCTTGGGGTCGCACGCGCGTCTTGTCGGCCTGCAGATAGGCGCTTCCAAACCACACCGGGTCTGGCCGGAGCAAAACTTCATCGCGCTGGGCCGGGCGCTGGCAGTCAGCCAACCCGAGCTGCGTCTGCTGATCACCGGCAGCCACCGTGAAACCGAGGCAGCCCGCCGCGTGGCCGGCGCCATCGGGCCCGCCGCCATCGATGTCTCAGGCCAGTTCGATCTGGCACGACTACCCGCATTGATCCAAAGGCTGAATTTGTTGATCACCGGCGACACGGGCCCCATGCACATCGCCTTCGCCGTGGGCACACCCACGGTCTGCCTGTTCGGGGGCTCCGACCCATCCGCCGCTGGCCCGCTGAACGACCTCGATCGTCATCGCGTGATCGCCGCTCCCTGGGATGCGGCCGCCCGAACTCTGGACGTGCCCATGGGCCGCATCAGCGTGGCGGATGTGCTAGCCGAAGCACAAGCGCTCTTGAGCTCTGTCGCCTGAGGAGTGGCGCATGCGCATTCTACTCATCAGCGACCAGAACCGCAGCAGCGATCATTCCGCCATCGAGGCGCTGTTCGGTCGTCATCTGCGCGAGCGCGCCGAAGTCGATCGGGTCTATTTCGATCCGGCCCTGCAAGGCCCGGAACGCGCTGACGGAGGGCGCCTGTTTCTGCCGCGCCGCTGCCGGCGTCTTGGCTTGCTTGCGGCCCTGAATCATGTTGAGGACATGAGTGCCTATGACATCGTGGTGGTGCGCAACCTGTTTCCGGCGCTTCGCGCCCTGCTTGCCGGACGCTCACGCCACGGCTACCGTGTGGTGTTCTGGGAATCCTTTCCGCATGCCTACCGGCGACGGCACGAAGCCGAAGTGACGGGCCACGCGAAGTTACGCAAAGCGCTGGAATACCGCTGGCGACAATACCGGGAAAATCGCCTGCTCGCGGCCTGCGATGCTTATCTTCCGATCACCCGCACCCATGCGGCGCTGTTTCATCCGCATCTGGAAGTACCCACTCATCCGCTGCCCATGGGCTTCGATTTCAGCGCTTATCCCCAGGCCACGAACCGCCCGGCGCGTCACGGCCCGATCCGTTTCATCTACGCCGGCACCATCGACCGTCTGCGGCGCATGGATATCGTGCTGGACGGCTTTTGCCGCGCCCAGGGCGAATTCGAACTGCATCTATACACATCTACGCCTGAAGACAGACGCCAAGCGCTGGGCCTGCAAGATGATCCACGCTTCGTTTTCCACGCGCCGCTTCCACGCGCCGAACTCATGCAACGCATCGCAGCCTGCGACGTCGGCGTGAGCCTCATCCCGCCGGAAAAACTATACCTGGGCTCATCCCCCACCAAGACCCTGGAGTACTATGCCGTTGGCCTGCCATCGCTGCTTTCCGAATTGGACGAGCACCGCGCCCTGTTCGACGACGAAAGCGGCTTTTTCGCAGCCTTCGACGCGCTCCATATCGCAAAAGCCGTGACGCGCGCCGCGCGGTGCCCACGTCCGGCGCTGGAAACGATGGGGCAGCGTGGGCGCCAGCGCGTTCTTGAGATGAGACATTACGCTCAGATGAGTGCAAAACTCATGGAATTTTTTCTAACTGTGCTCCGCACCCCGCCCAGACTCAAGTAATTTACTGCATAACATAAAATGAAAAAATCTCTACAGATCCACTTTTGGGGGCATGTCAAGAATCAGACCGGCAGCGTTGAAAAATTGGTGCTCACCTTTGCTCGCCATCAGACGCGCTATCTGCCATCCATCGCCTGTAAAGGCGAGCGCAACGGCAGCGGGGAAGTCGAAGGCCTGGCGGTACGCAGCTTCGCCGAATCCGCGCTCAAGAACCGGCTGCTGAACAAGCTGCTCGGCCTCCATGCCTTCACTTTCGACAGTCTTGTTCCAATCGTCGAGAAAGAGCGGCCCGACGTGCTGCACGTGCACAACCGCCAGGAACTGGTCGACCGGCTGGTGGCCCGGCTGAGTTACCGCCCGGCCGTCGTGGTCCACTACCATCGCAACTTCGCCCAACCCAGCGTGCCCCAGAGGGCCGACCTTCTGCTGGCGGTCAGCGACGCCACGCGCCAACACATCGTCGACGTCAGCGGCACGCGAAAACCCTTCCGGGTCCTGCACAACCCGCTGTCCGACGCCTTGCTGCAACATGCCCCCACGAACCCCGAGAATCCACGGCCGGTGATCCTGTTTGGCGGCGGGCAGGTGGAACGCAAGGGATTCCCCGAGTTCGTGCAGGCGATCCTCCGGCTCAAGGGCGACTGCTTAATCAAGATCTGCGGCCCCAAGCTCGAGGGCTACGCACCCGGGCAGGGCAACGTCGAGGTGCTGGGGCTGATCCCCTACACGCGCTTCATCCACGAGATGCAGCAGGCGGACATCATCGCCATGCCCTCGCGCAAGGAACCCTTCGGGCTGATGGCGCTGGAGTCGCTGTATCTGGGCAAGCTGCTGGTCGCCAGCAACGACGGGGGCTTCGCGGAAATGCTCGGTCCCGACTACGCCATCCTGACCGAGCCCGGCGACGTCGAAAGCCTGACCTCAGGATTGCAATCAGCTTTGGACATGGTCACCAACGGCGACGAGCGCGCCGAGCGATTGCGTACGGCGGCGCGGCGCGTAGCCGAGAATTACACCCCCGACGTGGTCACCGAACGTCTGGAAAGCTTCTACGACGAAGCGCTCGCATTGGCCACGACGCGGGCGTGACGACCGTGAACCGCTTCACCGCCGCGCGCAAGAAGCTGACCCGCTGGTTCAAGCGGGTGATCAAGGACAACCTGCTGCTGGCACTGCACTACGTCGGCTATCCGCTGGTGCTGGGCGTCAACGCCTGGCTGCGGCGCCGGAAGCTGTTCGTGCTCTACCGCCTGCACGGCAGCGCGATCGGCGACACCGTCGTGATGACCGGCGTAGTACGCTGCATTGCGGAGGACCTGGGCTGCCGCGTCATCGTCTACGTCAAGCAGAACGACGACATCTTCCTGCACAACCCGCACGTGCTGTTCTGCCGCTCCTACGAAAAGATGAACCGGCTGGAAAAAACGCTGATCAAGAGCGGCCTCGACATCCTGCACGGCTCGCATATCGCCAAGTACCACCCGCAGATGCGTGACCTGGAAGGCTATCTGCTCAGTCATCGCGAACACTCCATCGTCACCAACTCGCGCCACATTCCGGGCCTGCAGTACCGTACCCTGCGCACCGAGATCGCCTTCGACGACGACGAGCTCGAACGACTGGGTCGCGCACTGGCCCTGCCAACGGCCTACGCCGTGGTCAAACCGACCGGCAAGACCAGCGTGACCACCAAGAAGGAATGGGGGCTGGAGAATTTCCAGGCGGTGATCGACGCCTTCCCCGACGTCGCCTGGGTGCAGCCCGGAGCACCCGACGAACCGCTGCTCGAAGGCGTCATCGATTTGCGTGGCAAAACCAACCTTCGTGAGCTCTTTTATCTGATAGCCAACGCCCGTTTCACGCTGACCATCGAGGGGCTGTACAACCATATCGCAGGGGCATTCACAAACCCTTCTTTCGTCGTGTACTCAGGCCATTTCTTCCCTGAAGCATTCGACTACGACAACACGATAGCCATTATTCAGAACGGGTTGCCCTCTTGTTCGCCCTGCTTCGCAGACGGTTCACGAGACTGCCCGATCCCTGGCAAGCCCTGCATGAGTGAACTCACGCCCGAGTTCGCCATCGACACGATCAGAAAAACGCTGGAGCCACATGCCCTGAAAGAAGCCTAGGCAGAAGCGGATGGCCGTCCAATCAGTCCTTGGGCCGCCATGGCAACCTCGTTCACCGTCAATGCCTCAACCTCGCGCGACCCGTCCTGCAACAAAATGTGCGGCACATGCCAGGGATGCCAGCGCACCTGATCCGTGCCTCCAAACAGACAAACTATGGGTTTCTCCAGCGCAGCGGCGATATGCATAGCGCCGCCGTCGCTGCACACCACCAGATCGCACAGCGACAGCCCGGCGATCAGTTCCGAAAGCCGGTGGCTGGGCACCGCGTAGAGCCATTCGGCACCCACGGCTTCCACGATCTGCCGCGCCTTGCGATCATCGCCCGGGTGGAAAGGATCGTCCGCCGCGCCCGGCGACCAGAACAGCAGGAAACGCGCATCCAGTTGCGCATACAGCCGGTGCGCCAATTCGATGAAACGCTCAACCGGCCAGCGGTTGGAGGGCTTGCGGGCGCTGATGTGCAAGCCGATCAACGGATGACCCATGAAAGACCGCGGCAGCGAGGCGACAAGGGCATCGCGCAGCGTTATCTGTGGATACAAGCGCGCCGCGGGCGGTGGGCCCTGAATATCGAAGGCAGCGGCGAGACGAAACACGTCTTCCACCTCGTGCAGGCCGTCTCCGCTGCCGTATGGCATGCCAAGGTCGATGCGCGCCGCGCCGCGCCGCCCCGGCTCGGTAAAACCCACGATATGGCGTGCCGCCAGCGGGCGCGCCAGACGCAGAGCGCGCGGCAGGAAATGGGCGCCGGCGAGCACCACGTAGTCGAAACGCTGTTTGCGCAGACGCAAAAACAGGATGAGGCGGCGCCAGTACACGCCGAGCGCCGTTTCCCCGGCCTGCCGGTGCTTGGCCTTAGTATAGGCGAAGACTTCGTCCACGTCCGGATGCCCGTCCAGCACCTCGCGGTTGTAGCTGTTGACCAGGGCGGCGAGATAGGCCTCCGGGAACCGCTGCCTGAGCGCATGAATGAGGGGCAAGGTGCACACAAGATCCCCGATGTTGTCGCGGCGAATCACCAAAATGCGGGGACTGCGCTCAATCATGCCCGGTGATGCGGCGGCGCTCCACCGCGGTCCAGGTGGCGAGGAAGCCGGCAAGGAACATGAACTGCTGCCACATGTGATCGGCCAGAATGCTGTCCACGGCACTGCGCGCGGTGAAATCGAATACCAAAAGCAGCAATGGCGCGGCCGGTGCGATGCGCTGCTCACGGAATGTGCCGAGCGCCCAGAACCACACGCCGAGCACGAAGCCAAGCCACAGAATGAGGCCGGGCAACCCCGTGCCGTCGGCCAGATCCAGCAAGCCGCTGTGACTGTGATTTCCACGCTGGGCATCCGTGTGATAGATGGCGTCCACGCCGTACCCGAAGGCCTGGTTCTGGAATCCTACCCCAAAGGGGAAAACCATCAAGACATGCACAGCCTCCTTGGCCCAGGCGATGCGCTGGTAATTGGATTGATCCACCGTCACCCCGTTGGGGAATTTGGGCAAGCCGCCGGTGAGCCATTCTCTGTTGTGTTGGGTGTCGAGAGCGATAGGAAAGGTTTCTACCAGAGAACGCCAGCGCGGTTGATGCGAGATCATGTAACCCATGAACACACCGCCGAAGGCCAGAAGCAACAGCACGACCACCGCCTCGCGCCGGCGGCGCTGCGGTGGAGCGACTGCAATCAAAAGGGCGAGGGTAAGCAGCACCATGAGGCCGAAGGCGACGGTGCCGTTACGCATGTCCTCGATCCATGACGCCATGAATCCAATGACGAAAAGGATGGCGATGGGAGCGTATCCCAAGCCCAGCAGGCTCTTTCTGCCTGCCCGGCGCAAGACGATCTCGGCCAGCAAGAATGCGAAATACATATTGGTGAGATAATTGGCTTTGTCCATCGCGTTGTTGTTGACGAAAAGATCAATGGATTCCAGTCCGCCATAGCGGCGCAGAAAGTGGCCGTGTTGAATCCAGTACCACACATCCAGCAGCACCAGCGCCCACACATTCACGGCCAGCACGGCGAACAGCAGCCTCAACAGCAAGTGGCGTTGATCGGGGAGCAGATAGGCGGCGCTCGCGCCAATGCCGAAACAGAGCAAGGTCACCAGCCATTGGGAAGCGATCTGGTGCAAGGTCTTGGCCGGATCCAGCGCCCAGCCGAAGGCACCGATATACATCCACACAGTCAACAGCCCCAGCGTCCACCAGATAAAAGCAGGCAGTTTGCCTCCTTGCCTTCCTCTGCCATATAAACTCCAACCGAAGAAGCTCCAGATAAGCGCCAGCCCAAGCAAAAAATATCGCAAGGCGATGGTATGCTGAATCGGCCAGACGAACATAAGTGCGGTGAGTAGCACCAATCCGCTAGTAGCGAATAAGGGTGGCGTCGTTGAATGAATAGGCATTGGCTGGGTTGGGTCAGCTATGGATGGATGCTGGCGTTGCATGATAAAGCATCGACAATAGCCTGCAAACAGGGGAAGTCTTCTTGAAATCCAGACTTATTCTCATCCGCCAAAAATACACCCCTTTCGGGGGGGCTGAACGCTTTTTGGAACGTGCCCTGAGCGGTTTGTCGGCGGAAGGAGTCAAGCTCAGCGTCATCGCCAGGGATTGGCAACCCCAGGATGGCGTGGAGTTGATTCCTTGCCGCCCGTTTCATATCGGCAGGACATGGAGAGACAGCGCCTTCGCCCGCTGTGCCTGCCGCCATGTCGCCGCCCATCCCGACGCATTGGTACAGGCACACGAACGGCTTTCTTGTTGCGATATTTTTCGCGCCGGGGATGGCACCCACCGAGGCTGGCTTTACCAACGCGCGCGGGCGCGAGGATGGCGTGACCGCTGGTTGCAATCCTTTTCGCCCTACCATCAGCATATCTTGCGAGCCGAGCGGTCCATGTTCTTGAGCCCTCGCCTCAAGGCGGTAATCTGCAATTCGCGTCTTATCCGAGATGAGATTCACCGCTTTTATGGCGTGGACGAGACCAAATTGCATGTCATTTACAATGGCGTTGACACGCAACGATTCCATCCCCGCCTGCGCGCTTTGCGTGAAACCACCCGCCGGGCATTCGGTATTCCTTCCCAGAGTCTGCTCTACCTTTTCGTAGGCTCCGGATTCGAGCGCAAAGGCGTGGATGCGCTGCTTGAGGCCTTTGCCCGTCAACCTGACGACGCTCACCTGCTGGTGGTAGGCAAGGAGCGGCACATCGATCACTATCGGCGCAAGACCCAACGCCTGAGCCTCGCCTCGCGGGTGATATTCACCGGCCCACGGACAGATGTCGAACGACTCTATGGCGCCGCCGATGTATTCGTATTACCTACCTTGTACGATCCCTTTCCCAACGCTGCACTCGAGGCCATGGCAAGCGGCTTGCCGCTCGTCACCAGCTATCAGTGCGGGGCGAGCGATTTCATACGCGATGGCGAAAACGGCAGCGTCTGCGACGCCTTGGACATAGTCGCTCTGGCTGATCGCCTGCACGCACTGCGCGATCCTGAACTTCGCACCCAGTTTGGTGAGAGCATGCGTGAACTGGCGAATACTCTAGACATCGGGAGCATGAGCCGCCGCCTGCTCGAACTCTATGGATCCTTGCTGAAGTAAGGATCGTCCTTGCGAGAGTGAAGTCTGTTTAGTTCCATCAATTTCGCATACTTGCTGAAACTATTGAAGCAACCGATAGCGATATGCACCAGCCCTGGCACGCCATCGAGAAAGCCGAGGCGCACAACATAGAAACGAAGAAATCGCGCCAAGGGGCTTCCCAAAAGCTTGAGGATACTCACCCGCTCACCACGTTCATGGAGTATATTGGCTTGCAGGCTGGTATAGCGGTTTTGCTTGGCCAGATAAGTTTGCAGGTCCGTCTCGGAATGATGCAGTAAATCTCCATGCAGGGTGATCACGGGCGCATCGTTCGTCTCCACGGTTTCGTGTACGGGATCCTCGCTCCACTGAGCATGACGCCTGTCGAAAAGACGAATGACGTAATCGGGGTACCCTTCCCCATGGCGCAACCAGCGTCCCATGAAGCGATTGCGGCGCACCAGGCGGCAGGCTCTGGCTTTGGAGGGAGTTTCCAGCACGGTCCGGATGCTGTCGCGGAGTTCTGGACTGAGGCGCTCGTCGGCATCCATGCACAATACCCATTCGTGCCTTGCCTGGGCGACGGCAAAGCGTTTTTGCCCCCCGTAGCCGAGCCAGGGCTGATGAATCACACGCGCTCCGAAGCGTTCTGCTATAGCCACCGTTTCATCCGTGCTTCCCGAATCGACCACCAGAATCTCATCGGCAAAACTGAGCGATTGCAGACATTCGGGCAAGCGCTCGGCCTCGTTGAAGGTCACCACCACTGCTGAAAGGGGTTCGTCTGCCATCTCAGCCTTCCTTTGTCTGCGCCATCAAATCCCGCAGCTCGCTCCAGACACGACCCGCTGGCAGCGAAGCAAAACACGCCGGCCGCGACTCGGCTGGGCCGCGATAGGTGCAGCGCCTTTGCATGCAAGGGGCACAGGAAAATTCAGCCGCAAGATGCCATTGATTCACCCCAAACGTACCGGTGCGGTCAGGGCGTGTCGGACCGTATAAAGTCAGCGTGGGTACTGCCAACGCCGCCGCCAGATGGGCAAGACCGGTATCCACGCCCACGGTCGCGCGCGCAGATGCCATCACGCCGGCCAGTTGGGCCAGGTCGAGGCGCGGCAATACTTCCACCGCCCTGGGTGCAGAGGCGGCGATGCGCCTGGCACGCTCATATTCTTCATTACTGCCCCAAGGAATCAGCACGCGCCAGCCTTCATCCTCGGCATGGCGGGCGAGCTTTTGCCAATACTGTTCTGGCCAGTGTTTATGCGGCCAGGTGGTTCCATGCAAGAACACGATATCGCCGTGCTTGACAGGCAACGGCAAACGCTTCATATCAAGCCCGTAATCGATAGCGGTCGAGGGTCTTGGATAGGCAAGGGCGGTGGCGAACAGTTGCCGCATGCGTTCGACGGCATGATGCTCCCAACTCACCGGAATCCGCTGATGATAGCTCAAGGTGGCCAGGGAATCCCGGGCTGAACGCGGCGACAAGCCGCGCCGCTGGCCGTGCGCCATACGGCCGACCCACGCGCTCTTGAACAATCCCTGGGCGTCAAGCACGATGTCATATCGCCTTTCTTTCACCGCCGCTCTGAAAAGGCGGCGCTCCATGCGCGTGTCCAACCAGTTTTTTCGCCACCGCCGCAAAGCAATGGGAATGACGCGAGCAACCGCCGGATGCCAGGATGGAACCTCCGCAAGTCCCTCCTCGACCACCCAGTCCACCTGCAATCCAGGCAATGCATGCCAGGCATCGGTAAGTGCCGGCAAGGCATGCACTACATCGCCCAGAGAAGACATTTTTATCAGCAATACGCGCATTTATTCCGCTTTCACCAATCGCTCGAGAGAATGTATCACGCGTTCAGGCGGCAATTCTTGCAAACACTTAAGATGCCCTAAAGGGCATTCCCGCTCGAAACAGGGGCTGCAAGGCAGACCAAGCCGCTCCACCTTCGCCCGGGATGACAAGGGAGGAGTAAATTTTGGATCCGATGACCCATATACGGCCACCAGCGGACGGTCGAGCGCGGCGGCCATGTGCATCAGGCCGGAATCATTGCTGACCACGGCACCCGCCTGCGCCATCAGATCGATGGCCTCGCCAAGAGAAGTGCGGCCAGCGAGATTCACGCATCCTGCGCCCGCTTCGGCGCACACCGCCTCGGCCGCGGCGGAATCACGCGAGGAACCAAACACCCAGCTCTGCCAGCCGCGTTGTTGGAAATGCCGGGCAACAGCGGCGAAGTAATTCGCCGGCCAACGCTTGGCAGAGCCATATTCAGCGCCTGGACACAGGGCCAACACTGGGCGAGAGGCATCCAGACCCAAGCGGCGCAGGGTGCGACAGCCAAGATCGGCGTCGCTGGCAAGCGACGGCCGCGGACAATCCAAAAGATCGATATCATGGTGAGCGGGCAAGGCGAGCGCGGCGAATCGCTGCACCGTGGTCGGCAGACGGGATGTGTCCAGCCGGCGCATGTCATTGAGCAGGCCGTAGCGCTGTTCGCCACGATACCCCGTGCGCCGCGGAATCCTGGCCCACCAGGGAATCAACGCTGACTTGAAGGAATTGGGCAGCACGATGGCTTGGGCATATGATTTTTTGCGCAGCCATTTTCCCAGCTCAAAGCGGGATTTCAAACCCAGCTGGCCATGCCCCAAGGCAAGCGGAATGTATCCTTCCACCTGGGGCATGCGTTCGAGCAATGGGAGCGTCCATTCCGGAGCGAGGACGTCGATTGAAAGCCCGGGTTGGCGACGTTTCAAAAGCGCGAACAAGCTTTGCGCCATGATCATGTCGCCCACCCAAGACGGCCCTACGATCAGGCCGCGTTGCCCCCCGTCGCTCATGGCCGCAGGATTACTTTGGAAACGAAGTTGTTCAAGAGGCCGCGAGCATGTATTCCGTACCGCAATAAGGACAGCGCCAATGCCGCATCCCGTCGGCTTCGGCGGGTGCCGACTCGATCGGCAGAAATACGCGCGGATGAGCACTCCACAAAGCGCTGCCAGGTAGTGGGCAACGCAGCGGGAGATTATTTGCCTCGAGTTTTATGCATGCGGCCGCAGAGGCGCTGGAACGCTCAGACATGGGTCAACCATTGCTGATGCGTGTCCAACCGTCCATGCACCAGGTCAAAATAGCGGCTCTGGAGCTGTTCGGTAATCGGTCCGCGCCCGCCTTCGCCTATAGGACGGCCATCTACTTCGCGGATAGGGGTCACTTCGGCCGCCGTACCGGTGAAAAATGCCTCATCGGCGATATAGACTTCATCGCGGGTAATGCGCTTTTCACGCACCGAAATACCAAGTTCCTCGGCCAAGGCGAAAATAGTGCGCCGCGTAATGCCATCGAGTGCAGAAGTTAAGTCGGGCGTATAAAGCACGCCATCATGGACGATGAATATGTTCTCTCCGCTGCCTTCCGCCACATAACCTTCTGTATCGAGCAGCAGGGCTTCGTCATAGCCGCAGGCGGTGGCGTCCTGGACCGCCAGCAGCGAGTTCATGTAACTGCCATTGGATTTGGCCCGGCACATATTCACGTTGACATGATGCCTAGAAAAAGAGGACACCTTGACACGAATGCCGCGCTCCATGTTTTCCTTGCCTAGATAAGAACCCCATTCCCAGGCGGCGACGATGCAATGCACTTTCAGATGGTCTGCATGCAGCCCCATGCTTTCCGAACCATAGAAACACATCGGGCGTATATAAGCGCTGGCCAGCTTGTTCTCCCGCACCATATCGAGCTGGGCGCGGCGTATGTCTTCATAGGAAAAAGGGATGGACATGCCCACAATCTTGGCCGAATTGAACAGGCGGCGCGTATGATCATCGAGGCGGAAGATCGCCGGCCCGTGTTCGGTGGCATAGGCACGCACACCTTCGAATACGCCCATGCCGTAATGCAGGGTATGAGTCAATACATGCACCTTGGCCTCGCGCCAGGGCAACCATTCTCCATCCATCCAGATCAGACCGTCACGGTCATCCATCGCCATCGTCGCCATCTCCAAAATAAGTTCATCTCAAGGTGTATTGCCCGGATCGAAGCATGCCTTCCAAATTCTGCCCACGCGCTCACGCAGGTGTTGAAATTCATCCGCCGAAACCACGCTTGGCTGATCCTGCAATGTCAAGGCATGAATCCGGTCACGCAGTGTCTTGTATGCCTCGGCCAAAAATCCGGCATCCTCTGCCGGCAGAAAACCATGCTTGGCCAACTGCTCCAGCAAACGTATCGTGTCGGTATAGCCTAGCAGTTCATCACACTCGCAGGCATGCGCCAAGACCTTATATTGCACCAGAAATTCGATGTCGGCGATACCACCGGGATCTTTTTTCAGATCGAATTTCTCCGGATCGGGATTTCCCAGTTCGCGCCACATGCGTTCACGCATCTTTCGCACCGCCTCACGCAATTCAGCCACATCGCGCGGGCGGGCCAGAACCTCACGCCGGATGGCGTCAAAATGTTGGCCCACCCGGGCATCGCCTGCAACGAATCGTGCCCGCACCAGTGCCTGATGCTCCCATGTCCATGCTTTCTCGGCCTGATAGAAAGCAAATGCAGGGAGCGTGCTCACCAACAGACCGGATGCACCACTGGGACGCAAGCGGATATCAACCTCATACAATTTGCCTGCCGGGGTATATGCGGTGAGCATATGGGCAATACGTTGAGCCAAACGAGCAAAGAAAACCGGAGCTTCCAAAGGCCGCGCCCCATCGGTGCTGGCGGCCAGATCCTCACTTTCGTAAAGAAACACCAGATCGAGATCGGAGCCATAGCCCATTTCCAAACCACCGAGCTTACCGTAGCCGATCACTCCAAAACCGGCAGGCCGACCATCGGCGAGTCGGGGCTCACCGTGACGACGAGACAGATCGGCTCGCGCGATGGCCGCCACCTCTTTGAGAATGACCTCTGCGATCCAGGTCAGATGATCACTGACCTGCATCAAAGGGAGCGCGTCCATAATGTCGGCCGCGGCCACTTTGAGAACCTGGGATTCCTTGAAATGGCGCAGACAGTCCATGACCGCTTCGAGATCATCCTCCTCGATATCAGTGAGCTCGACCTTCAGCGCCTGAGCCAGGCCGATTCGATCCGGCGGCGCATACAGAAGCCGTGGATCCAGCAGATCATCGAGCAACAGCGGCATGGACGCCAGTCTCTGGCTGATCCAAGGACTGGCCGCACACAGCTTGACCAGTTGCGACAAGACCAAGGGATTTTCCGCCAGCAGAGCCAGGTACACCGAGCGGCTTGCCACCGACTGGATCACCTTCAGTGACCGCTCCAGGGCGATATCCGGAGCATTCTGGGCGGCCGCGGCTCTGATCAACAAGGGCATGAGGCGACTGATGCGTTGCCAGCCCATTTCGCCCAGACCTTGCACGCTGCGGCTTTCGCGCACTGCGACGAGCTTGGCGGCGCTGTGCGCAGCTTTGGCATATCCCAACCCATTGAGTATTTCAGCGATAGCGTGTTCGTCTCCAGCCTGCCAAACTGCGATCGATTTTTGGGTATCGTTGGCGGAATCAACAATCTGCGGTGAGGCGAATGTCTGCTGAAAATGGGCATGCACCCGGTGCATGTGAGTCTCCAGCGCCTTGGCAAAAGCGTTCCAATTCTCTCCGTACCCCATGCTCCAAGCGAGGCGCAGACGCCCCAGTTCGTCTTTTGGCAGGGCATGAATTTGCTGATCAGACATCATTTGCAAGCGGTTTTCCACGCGACGTAGAAAAACATAGGCGGACTGAAGCTCAGCTTCCTCCCAATCAGGCAGCAACCCACGCTCGGCCTCGCATGCTAACGTTTCCCTCAATCCGGACGTTTGCAGGCCTGGATCGCGGCCGCCGCGCACGAGTTGAAACACCTGGGCGATGAATTCGACCTCGCGGATACCGCCGGCAGAAAGTTTTATGTCATTCAGCTTGTCTTTGCGCGCCGCCTGCTGATCAATCAACCCTTTCATTTCGCGCAACGCAGCAAAAGCGCCATAGTCGAGATAGCGTCTGTAGATAAAAGGCCGCAGGCGCTCCAACAAGCGCCGCCCTGCTTCGATATCTCCGGCAATCGGTCGCGCCTTGATCAAGGCATAGCGCTCCCATTCCCTGCCATGGCGCTGATAGTACTCCTCCATCGCATCAAAGCTCATCGCCAAAGGCCCTGCATCGCCAAAAGGCCGCAAGCGCATATCCACCCGATAGGCCAGTCCATCCTCCGTGGGCGCTGAAAGCAAACCAATCAGTATCTGCCCGAGACGGATGAAATAGCTTTGACGGTCAAGCATTCGGGAGCCATATGTGGCGGCGCCATCGGAAAATGCAAACACAATATCGATGTCCGAGGAAAAATTAAGTTCTTTCCCACCCAGTTTGCCCATGGCTAATACGGTGAGTCGCGCGGCTTGGCCATTTGCGTCGCGAGGAAACCCAAAACGGGGTTCTAGCAATATTTCGGCGAACCTCAGAGCACTTTCTACGCATATTTCCGCCAGCGAGGAAAGTGTCGTCAAAACTTCATCCAGATTGGCTTCTCCAGTCAGATCGCGCCAAGCGATACGTGCCAGTTCTTGATGGCGAAAACGACGCAAAAGACGCTTGAAACCAGCCTCATCCTCGGCCTCACTGAGGGCTTGCTTCGCCAAGGAGGACAGTTCTTCGTGCGAACACTGGCGAAAAAGCCGTCCACTTTCTATCAGGAAAAAAAAGGCCGTGGGATAGCGTAAGCAAAAATCGGCCACAAAATCACTCGTCGCCCAAACCATAGGCAAACTTGCCGGTAAAATCCGGGGAAAGCCGAGGCCTTGCGTACGAAGTTTGTCCTCGAACGATTGCCAGCGATTTGCAAAAATACGCCACAGAGGCGATGGAAGTGTTTTGGCCATAGAGGAAAGATTAGCAGCCAGTACGATCACAATGAAATTGATAGGCACCTCGAAAAAAGATCGAAAGCGGGCCTATTCCTTAGCGCCTCTATAGAATGTGATTCATCCGCACTCTTCGGAATCGATCATGTCATCTCTTCGTCGCGCAAAAAACCAGCTGGGCGCCATGTTCAAGGAACATGGCTGGGTTCGCTTGCTTTTGACGCACAACTTTCATGCCGTCGGTCGGCAGGCGTTTCGTTCTGGCCAGCTCCCCCCGTGGATTCTCAAACGCAAGATACACCGCTATGGCCTTCGCACCGTAATCAATCTGCGCGGCCCCATCGATACGCCCTCATTGATCATGGAACGCGAAGTCTGCGCGCGCGAAGGAGTGGCGCATATCGATCTCAGGCTTTCATCCAGGGACACTCATCGCCCCGAGTTACTGCTCGACATCAAATCCCTGCTGGAGAAGATCGAATACCCCGCCTTGTTCCATTGCATGTCGGGCGCCGATCGGGCCGGCTTCATGTCCACTCTGTATCTACATTGGGTCGAGAACGTGCCCATAGAAAAAACCCGGCAGCTACGACTCTGGCCTTATTGGCATTATCGCTGGGCGAAAACGGGCCTGCTCGATCATTTTTTCGATTGTTATCTGGCAGCCCGATCGGAACGGAATCTCAGTCTGGAAGATTGGATCAGTCAACAATACCGCCAAGACGACGTACGCGGGAGTTTCAGCAGCAATCCCTGGCTGGACAGTCTCGTAGACCGCCTACTGCGGAGAGAATGAAGTTTTCATCACTTATACAATGGAAAACCATCGGCATCCTTACGCCGCAAGCGCCGCGACAACACCTGAAAAGAAAGTCGATTCGCCACCACGATGAAAACTTTCCGCAAACGATCAGGAGGACAGCGCAACTCTCTTACGGCATGCCATGAACGGGCGGTCTGGGCAAATAGAAAACTGGAATTTCCCAACACCCGGGAAGCGGCCACCTCTTTGAACTGATCGAAATCCGGGGCGGAGTGTCGTTTAAAGCGTCCACCGTCATCGAGAACCAGCGTCTGGCCACCCCATGATTCATCCCAATCTTCAGGTGTATTCAAATAAAAAATATGTGAACCCAACTTGCGGCGCGCGTCCGTGTGGGGAGAAACAGACGCACCCGCCGGCGCGTAATGCCAATGCATGCTCAAAACGACAGGCGTCATGGGTTTCACTCCGAGCATCGTCTTCAAAAACTGAAGATACTCAGGGCTTCGCAATTCCGCAATGAATTGCCGCCAACTCGTTGAAATCTGATTCTCTGTGCGAGGCAGGACCTGAAGGCTGAGACGTTCATGCGTTTTTTGCCCATACGCCCGCTTTCGATTTTCTTTTGTCATGATTTCCTGTGAAGGCGCGTCTTTACACAAACGCTCGAATGCTTCAGGTCTTAAAAATCCTTCTATCGTTTGATGCGGATAAGGGTGGGTGGTTTGGAAACTTTCAGCATCCCTTATCAAGGACTGCATTACCCGGTCATTTATGTAATCCATCCCCTACACTCCTAATAATCGCTTGAATAGCGTCTTACCAACCGTGGAGCGCACATTATAAGCGAGTGACATAAAAGTTCGTTGATATCACGTCCAAGATCCTGTGGAAAAGCATTGGATAAAAAACCAGAACTTCTTTTCACTTTATTCATATACAACTTATCCACAGCAGATTCAGATCTTCAGACGGTGGTTAGCTGTCAGGTTTATTTATAGAACATCATAATAACGTTATATTTTTTTAAGTTGTCAACAAGCATTGGCGTACTCTAAAACAACTATTATTTTATTTTTAAAAACAATATAGTTTTAGAAATCGTCTGAAAACCATTAGATTTTTACTTAACTCGTGCGTTCAAGCGCACTCTCTTCAGGGAAATGCGGTAAGCTTAGTTTAATCTTGTGAAAATCCACAAACAATTCAAGGAAAACATTTGCATATGGATTTAGTTCAGAGAGGCCATGGATGAAGCTGTTCCGTGATTTCCGTGCTGAACGAAACATAAACCGAGCGTTGGCGCTGTCTGAATTCAAGAGTCAAGAAGCTCGGAAAACACTTCTAAAACTCAAAGATTCAGCGGATATTGCCGTACCGCGACTCCTGCAGATGTTCACGCTTTCCTCTCAGGCAGACAAAACCCGATTGGAAAAGCTCTTACACCATATTGTGGATAACATGACGCTGAATGCTTTTTGCCGGACATTGCGGGACAATGAACTGAGAACAGTGCCAGCCATCGTTGAAATTTTGTCGACCAATCAGCGTTTTGACCCTAATCTTTTGCTCGAATACCTTGATGACCCAAGCATGCCGAAAACAGCGTTGCTGGATGTTCTATCTGCCCATGTAGATCAAATAGATGGCCATGCCCTTTTACGCCGGCTTGGCGCCTTGGATCTTTCCGACCGGCACCTGGCTTTCGTGCTCTTGGAAAAAATAGCTGACGAAACCCTGCTCCCAGAGCTGATTAATCGCGCGAGTGCGAAAGATTTGCAAATTCGGCAGGGTGTAGCGCGTTTGCTGGGTAAGCGCCAAGGTATCCACCCCCTTGACGCCTGATCCCCAGAGGTGACAAGGCCCCACCAGCGTCCTTGCCAATGGGGCCTTACGGGAACCGGTGCGAACATTCCTTATCCGCTGATGACATTCC
>Ga0256829_1000154_pt1 | contig 87089 bp, 77 predicted proteins | sample 131447metaG_FD_185979 | JGI IMG/M metagenome (GOLD analysis project Ga0256829, IMG submission 185979) | Hydrothermal vent microbial communities from Lau Basin, Pacific Ocean - 131-447 | ecosystem: Environmental > Aquatic > Marine > Hydrothermal vents | place: Pacific Ocean: Lau Basin | collected... | reverse complement strand
AATCTCTTTATTGTCGGGCTCCAAGATTCCATTGAAAACAGAGATGGGCCACAGCCAACTAGAAAACCAAGTGTCCAGTGCATCTTCATCCTGACGCAGGTCTGCAGCGGTCAATGCAGCATTACCACTTTGCTCTTGCGCCAATTTTAAAGCCTCTTCTGGGGTCTTTGCTACTACGAAGTCCTGTTTTCCAGTTCCGTAATAGTAAGCAGGAATTTGGTGTCCCCACCACAACTGACGCGAAATGTTCCAATCGCGAACATTCTCCATCCAGTGTTTGTAGGTATTGATGAACTTGCCAGGAACCAGTGCCACATCTTCTTTAAGCACTGCTTCTAAAGCAGGTGCTGCTAAGTCCTTCATTTTTAAGAACCATTGATCGCTCAGTTTAGGTTCTATCACGGCTCCGGTACGCTCAGAAGTTCCTACTTTATTGGTGTAGTCTTCTGTTTTTACCAAATGGCCAAGTTCTTCTAATTCTTTAGTGATGGCTTTGCGAACGGCAAATCGATCTTGCCCCTGGTAATGCAATCCGAAGGAATTTAAAGTAGCATCGTCATTAAAAATGTCGATGATCTCTAAACCGTGCTTGTCACCAAGTACTTTGTCGTTCTCATCGTGAGCAGGAGTCACTTTTAAACAACCTGTACCGAACTCCATATCTACGTATTCGTCCTCAATAATTGGGATTTCACGGTTGCAAATAGGCACTATGGCCTTCTTGCCTTTTAAATGCGAAAAGCGCTCATCGTTCGGGTTGATACAGATCGCCGTATCTCCTAAAATGGTCTCCGGACGCGTAGTTGCAATGGTCAAGGTGTCCTCTGAACCTGCAACCTTATAAGAAACATAGTATAGCTTCCCTTGTTTTTCTTGATAGATCACCTCTTCGTCAGATAGGGTGGTCTTGGCCTGCGGATCCCAGTTTACCATACGGTAACCGCGATAAATCAGCCCTTTGTTATACAGGTCAACAAAAACGTGGATCACCGACTCCGACATATCATCATCCATAGTGAATTTGGTGCGCTCCCAGTCGCAGGAGGCTCCCAAACGTTTCAATTGTTCTAAGATGATTCCGCCGTGCTTGCGGGTCCAATCCCAAGCGTGCTTTAGGAATTCATCGCGAGTTAAGCTGCTTTTTTCTATCCCTTCGGATTTGAGTTTGGCAACTACTTTGGCCTCCGTAGCAATAGAAGCATGGTCCGTACCAGGTACCCAACAGGCATTGTAACCTTCTAAACGCGCCTTGCGAATAAGCACATCTTGAATGGTGTTATTGAGCATATGCCCCATGTGCAGGACACCAGTCACGTTCGGTGGTGGAATTACGATAGTATAAGGCTCTTTTTCATTGACTTCGGAATGAAAATAACCTTGGTCCATCCAGTAGTTGTACCACTTCTGCTCTACCTCCTTAGCGCTGTATTTTGCTGCTAATGCCATTTTGGTCTGATTTTTGAACTGTATAAGGGAGCAAAAGTAGTTATATACTCAAGAATTTAAAAGCGCTTGGGCGTTTTTTGGACAACTGAAAATAATAGCTACTTTAGCAATAGGAAATGAAATGAAACACACTAAAGGTGTGCATTTGGTCGAAAAAATGTGATTTTAACACAGACTTAGCGCGCTTTTAGCAGAAAAACTAACCCAAAAAGCCTACTTTGGTCATCTAAATTAAAAGACATGAAAAAGATTATTCTTTTAGCTGTAGTAACTTTAATGAGCTATGCTGTGCAAGCCCAAGATAAGGTTGCTAAAATTGAATTCACACAAGAAACCATTGATTACGGTGAAATCAACAAAGGCGCTGATGGCGTTCGCGTATTCGAATTCACCAATACTGGGAACATCCCACTGATCATCTCCGATGTTAAATCTAGCTGCGGATGTACTGTTCCTGAAAAACCAGACGCACCTATCGCTCCTGGAGCAACCGGAACTATCAAAGTAAAGTACGACACGCGCCGTGTAGGTCCTATTCGCAAGACCATTACGGTATATTCTAACGCTGACGAGCCTGTTAAAGCCATCAAGATCAAAGGAACCATCCTTGATCCAGACAGCAAGAAAAGCGTACTGGAAAAGACACGTTAAGAAGCAATATTCTTATATTAAAAACCCTGCCAATGGCGGGGTTTTTTTATAGCACGCGTTTTAGTTTAAAGGCAATACGAAGATTATAGCCGTTGCGATTCACTTGAAATCGCAGCAGTTTGCCTTCTTTAGAGTGAAACAGGGCGTTGAGCTCTTGTAAACCAAATCGGTGAATAGGTTCTCCGTTCAAATGGGTCAGTATGTCTCCGGAGCGCATTCCCGCCTCATAGGCAGGCGAACCTTTGCGCACCTCAGCTACCTCAATTTTAGGTGCGAGTTTAATCGCGTAGAGTTGTTGTGTCTCGTACATGATGACCTCGTTCTTCACATTGTTCGGGTCATTACCGTACTTGGACTTATTGGTACCGGCAAGTTTCTCCTTTACATATTCGTATCCGTTGTGCTGTAAGGTCAACCCACTCATGTTGTAATAGAAAGGCTGATTGAAATAACGGTTCTTCTTAAGGATCAGCTCCCGGCCCGGATAGTTGATAATGGTTGTAAACCGTTTGAGCAGTTCACCTCCCATAGAACCGTCTCTGGCTTTAAACAGGTTAATATTCCCAAATGCATTTTTGTCGGGAAATGCCGTGTTCACATCCCGAAGGAAATAATCGCCCAATCTTACCCCTGAAATCCGCGAGCGATCTCCAAAGATATTGCCGTTTAGCCCTAGGCCGAGAAAGTCTCGAAAATGCTTTTTTGGCACCTTGAGCCAAGGTTCTTTGTCTTTGAGCAGCCAAAGCGCATCACCAGAACCTGAATCTAATAGCACGGTAACGGTGTCGGTAACTTTTCCCACAGTGGCCTCCAATTCCACATAAGGCTTATTGTTGTAGAAACGCAGCGGCGCCCTAAAGCATTTTTTACACTGCGGAGCCTGATAGAACTCGGGTTCGTAAAAAGTGAGTTGCTCCCTAACATAATTGGTCTCCACCACAAAGTTTTTAAAAAAATCATAGCCGATGATCCCGTGAACAGCCTCCCCGAGGCGCGGTGAGAAATTCAGGTCTTCGTCAAAAACGATATAGATACTTTGGTTCCTGTTTACAGCATCGCCAATTCTAAAGGTATTGTTGGTAGATTTTATGGCCTCTATGGAGCTGCCGGTGCCCAAGCCTCGCAATTTTACAGGTTGGGTATTATTGAGTTGAATGGAATCTTTATTCTCTATGCTGAAAAGAATGGTAGCATTGACGCCAGTATCCAGTAAAAAGTCCAAAGTAACTCCGTTCAGCTCTACAGGTACTATTACCAAATTGCTCAGAAACTGAAAATCGATCTTGTTACTGACAACCCCTTTGGGTAGCTCAAAATTTCCTTGGCCCAAGTGTGTCCCAAAGGCTAGAAATGAGCAGATAAGCAACAGTTTTTTCAAGGAGAACGAATTTCTAGTATAAGTTATAAAACTTAAGCGAATGTTACTTTATCTTTGCCTTTCGAAGTAGAATTTTAACTATTTAACTGTTCGCTATGCCTGCAATTTCTCAGAAGGGGCTTGCTATGCCGGAATCGCCCATTAGAAAGTTGGTTCCGTTCGCAGAAGCCGCAATAAAGCAAGGTAAAACCATCCATCACCTCAACATTGGGCAACCCGATATCAAAACTCCTCAGGTAGCACTAGACGCCATAAAGAATAATCAGGTAGAGGTATTGGCCTATTCTAGAAGTGAGGGTTCTGATCAGTACAGAGAAAAAATAGCGGCTTATTACGCCAAACACAATATTCATGTAGGCGCAAATGATATCATAGTGACCACAGGTGGAAGCGAGGCCTTACTTTTTGCTATGGGCTGTATTGCAGATGCTGGAGATCAGATCATCATTCCAGAGCCTTTTTACGCCAATTACAATGGTTTTGCAACAGCCTCTGGGGTTGAGATCGTTCCGGTGATCTCTAAAATAGAAGACAATTTTGCCCTTCCCCCAATAGAAGACTTTGAACAACTCATTACCGAAAAGACCAAGGCGATCCTGATCTGTAACCCAGGAAACCCAACAGGTTATCTATACTCCAAGGCCGAGATCCAAAAGTTGGCTGCCTTGGTTAAAAAACACGACCTCTTCTTAGTTGCAGACGAAGTTTACAGAGAATTCACTTATGGAGATGAGCCACATTACTCCATTTTACAAGAGGCCGGTCTAGAAGAGCACGCCATTATTGTAGATTCTGTTTCCAAACGCTACAGTATGTGCGGGGCTCGTATTGGATGTTTGGTCTCTAAAAACAAAGGAGTAATGAAAACGGCCATGAAATTCGCCCAGGCCCGCTTGAGCCCTCCAACCTTTGCACAGATAGCAAGCGAAGCTGCCCTAGATACGCCAAATTCGTATTTTGAAGAGGTAAAAACAGAATACCGTTCCAGACGAGACACCTTAATTGAAGGATTGCAAGAGATCCCTGGAGTAGTTGTTGGAAAACCCAAGGGCGCTTTTTATTGTATTGCACAACTGCCGGTAAAAGATTCAGATAAATTTGCCCAATGGCTGCTGGAATCTTTTGACCTGAATGGCGAGACAGTAATGGTTGCTCCTGCGGCAGGATTTTATTCGTCTGAAGGAGTTGGAAAGAATCAGGTGCGTATCGCCTATGTTTTGAACGAAGATAAACTCAAACGTGCTGTGGCCATATTAAAAGCGGCTTTATCCGTTTATAAGGATTAACTATTGCCTACCTCATTAAAGACATACAACACCTTTGGCATTGATGCGCAAGCTGCAGCTTTTATAGAGATAAGCAGTGAAGGTCAACTCAAAGACCTCTTAGCGCAAAATGATCCTAAAGATTATTTTATCCTTGGCGGCGGAAGCAATATGTTGCTCTGCAACGATCTTGACAAAACAGTGCTCTACATTAACAATAAAGGGATCCGAGAAATAGCTCGTAATGACAGGGAGGTGATCTTGGGGTTTCAGGCCGGTGAAAATTGGCACCAAACCGTAATGTATTGTGTAGAGAATGACTTGGGCGGAATAGAAAATTTAGCGCTGATCCCCGGTAAGATAGGCGCTGCTCCTATTCAAAATATTGGAGCCTATGGCGTTGAGCTCAAAGATGTGTTTGTGAGCTGTAGCGCGGTGGAGATCTCCAGCGGAAAAACAAAAGAATTCTCGCTAAAGGACTGCGAGTTCGGCTACCGCGATTCTGTGTTTAAAAACGCCTTAAAAGGAAAATATATCATTACTGAGGTCTGTTTAAAACTCAGTCTTAAAGATCACAAGCTCTCCACTTCGTATGGAGCCATAGCTGCAGAACTGGAACGTTTAGAAGAGCAGCCAAGTCTAAAGAGTATCGCTCAGGCGGTCATCAATATCAGAAGTAGCAAATTGCCCGACCCTGCGAAAATTGGCAATAGCGGGAGTTTCTTTAAAAACCCCGTGATCTCTCGAACAGCTTTCGACAGTTTTTATGCTGCAAATCCCGATGCTCCTTTTTACGAAGTAGACGCAACAGCAGTTAAAATTCCGGCCGGATGGCTTATAGAACAAGCTGGGTTTAAAGGAAAGCGTTTCGGCGATGCCGGCGTACACGACAAGCAAGCCTTGGTCTTGGTCAATCACGGTACGGCTACAGGACAAGAGATCTGGAATTTAGCCCAACGCATTCAAAAAGAAGTATTGGCTAAGTTCAATATCGCCTTACAGGCGGAGGTCAATTTGATAGGCTGTCTATAGGTTTTAGAATATGCAAGAGTCCGTTGGAGGCTCGTATGTCGGTTTGCCACAATAAATACAACTGGCCCGATTGTTCCCTAACCAACAGACTATCGGTTGCACGAGTAAAGATCCACTGTTTTCCATTTTCACTTTTTACACCCAACTGCGGACGAAAGCCGTTGATCTCTTTCATAAGTTGTGGCGTACCTAAGACTTGTTTGAGTAAATAATCGTTCCAATCCAAAGGCGGGCAATTCTCGCAAGGCCCCAATGCTCCTTTTGGAATTACCAGGGTGTGCTGTGACTTTGAATATTTCAACTGCTCAATAAATGCTTTATAATTGGTTGATTCGCCTCTAGCTTGATCTACGCGTTCTGAAAGCCGCAAGTGTAGTCCGTCAACCACAGCAAGCTTTTCAGCTATTGCAGATGAACTCAGCGTATCTTGTAGCTCCACCACTTCTGTAGGAGCCGGCGCAGGCTTCACCTCTTGTTTACAAGCTGCAAACAGTAAGCACAACAGCGAGAGTATCCCGTAATTTTTTGCAGTCCACATCGACTTAAAGATATCAAAAGATTGTATTTTTGCACTGTAAATGAGGTTGCAATTAAAACTTGCATCTTGTTTAACACCAAAAAGCTGTAAGGATGAAATTACTTTTACTCACTTTAGGACTTTTGTTAGTTGCCTTTGCGGGGATCGCCATTAAGATCTGGGCCAAGAAAGACGGCGAATTTGCCGGAACCTGTGCCAGTCAAAACCCCATGCTGAACAAAGAAGGCGAGGCCTGTGGTTTCTGCGGCAAAATGCCGAGCGAATTTGGCAACTGTAACGAAGCTTCCAAGTAATTTACATTGACGCCACTGGGCTACATAGCACTGGGCGTTCTGGCTGTTAATCTGCTGTATTACATTCTTTTTATCTACTTCGGATTTGGTAAAAGTCCGAAACCACAAACTCAAAAAGTATATCCGGTAAGTTTATTGGTTTGTGCCAAGAACGAGGCCGAAAATCTACAGAAGCACATTCCCATTTGGTTAGAACAAGACCATCCGGACTTTGAATTGGTGCTCATCGACGATGCTTCTACCGACGAGACCGCAGCGGTGATCGATCGTTTTTCAGACCTTGACCCTAGGATCACACCGGTTTATGTTAAGGCCAACGAACGCTTTCACAATTCTAAAAAATACGCGCTGACCTTGGGGATCAAAAAAGCCAAACACACCCGACTGATCTTTACAGACGCAGACTGCATCCCGGCTTCTAATGCCTGGCTGAGTGAACTCAGCAGATACTTCAGCTCAGAGAAACATTTGGTATTGGGCTACGGAAAACATCAGAAAAGGGCTGGCCTACTCAATGCATTGATCCGCTATGAAACCTTTATTACCGGCTTGCAATACCTCGCATACGCTCATGCCGGAAAAGCCTATATGGGTGTAGGACGAAATTTGGGCTATACCAAGATCTTATTCGAAAAACAGAAGGGTTTCGCCTCTCACATTCAGCTGCAATCTGGAGACGACGATCTTTTTGTAAATGAAGCTACCACTAGCGAAAACACCACTTATTGCATCGATCCGAAGTGTCACACCTTCTCGGAACCCAAAAAGAGCTTTGGAGATTGGTTCAGACAAAAGCGCAGACATATAAGTACGGCAAACCACTATCGCAGCTTTTTTAAGGCGAGTTTAGGCCTCTACTATCTCGGAAATTTGGCCTTTTGGCTTGTACTGGTCCTGCTCGCGCTTACGCAATGGAAACTCGCACTACTCTACTTTGGTCTGCGCAGCCTGTTACAATGGATATCTTATTGGGGAGCTGCCAAGAAACTAAGGGCCGGTGCCTTGATAGTTGCCGCACCTGTCTTAGAATTATTTCTCATCTGTACGCAATTGAGTATATTTATAACCAACCTGGTAAGCCCAAAACCCACTTGGAAATAAACGACCAAAAGATTACCGAAGCCATAGAAAAAGCACTTAAAGGAGACCAAATTGCCTTTAACACCTTGCTAAACACTTACTGGAACCAGGTTTATGGCTTTCAACTCAAACGCCTTAAAGATGAATACGAAGCGGAAGAAATTACCATTCAGACCTTTTCTAAGGCCTTTGACAAATTAGCTACTTACGACCCTAAATACGCGTTTAGTACTTGGCTTATCACAATTTCCAAGAACCTACAGATCGATAAGTCCAGAAAAAAGAATAGCCAGCCAGAGATAGATCGTAGAAACCTGGCCAGCGAACAGCTTAAAAAAATACCAGATAGTGCGCCAACGGCAGAAGATAAACTCATCACTGAACAAAATCTTGCAGAACTGTTATTAATGATCAAACAGCTCAAGCCGCATTACCAGGAGGTGATCAATCTGCGCTATTTCCAAGAGAAATCCTATAACGAGATCGCAGCACTAATGGACGAATCTCTGAGCAATGTGAAAGTTAAACTCCTGCGAGCCAAAAACCTTTTGGCTGCGCTTATCAAAACCAAAAGAGAAGGCTGATGCAATGGGCAAAAGCCATACGTAAATTTGGCCCAGGCTTTCTGTTTGCGGGAGCTGCCATTGGCGTTTCCCATTTGGTACAATCTACAAGAGCTGGTGCCGATTTTGGCCTCGGCCTGCTATGGGCACTACTGCTTATCAACATAGTCAAATACCCTTTCTTTGAGTTTGGCCCTCGCTATGCCATGGCAACAGGAGAAAGTCTTTTGGAAGGTTACAAAAAACTGGGCCGACCGGCTTTAGTGGCGTATTTTATAATCACCCTTGCCACGATGTTCACCATACAGACCGCTGTCACCATTGTGACTTCCGGTATTGCCAGCAGTTTGTTCGGAGGTCAAGACACTGCCCTCTGGAGCGCCATTATTACAGGTGTCTGTTTTCTGTTCTTGATCTTGGGCCGTTACAGATTTTTGGATACCCTAATGAAGATCATCATAGTTTGTCTTACCATAAGTACTCTAATTGCTGTTGCACTTGCATTTAAGAATACTGCGGATGTCAGTTGGGCGCAACAAATTCCAGACACTGCTGTGGGCATAGGTTTCTTGATCGCCTTTATGGGCTGGATGCCTGCTCCACTCGACATATCGATCTGGCATTCCATGTGGACCTTAGAGAAGAAAAAGATCACGGCTGGTATTTCTGCGGAGCAATCCCGGTTCGATTTCAATGTGGGATACATCGCCACCATAGTCTTGGCAATTTGTTTCTTATTGCTTGGCGGCTTGGTCATGTATGGCAGCGGAGCGCAATTCTCTTCCAGTGGCGGAGCCTTTGCGAATCAATTGATAGAAATGTACACCGTAAACTTAGGTGAAGGAACACGCTATATCATTGGAATTGCCGCCCTAACCACTATGTTCAGCACTACCCTAACAACTTTGGACGCATCGCCCAGAGCCATGGCCCAGACCACAGAACTGCTGCGTGAACGCGAAATGCCTAAGGCCTACCTAACTTGGTTAATCATCTTAGTAGTTGGAACTACAACCATCTTTATTTTGCTCACCAGAGTCGAAGGTCTTATGGGAGTCTTGATCCAAGTAGCTACAGTCCTCTCCTTTTTAACGGCCCCATTTTACGCCGGACTCAATATGCGTCTGGTGACCAGCAAGCATATGCCAGAAGATCATAAACCGTCTAAACCCTTATACCTGTTGGCCTGGATAGGAATGATCACCCTTATCGGTTTTAGCATTTGGTATCTTTTTACCATTTAGTCTTTTAAATGCAATCTTCGTAACTTTGTAATGTAAAATTGGTTATGGAAATTCAAGAAGCAACACCTACAAGAACAACAGCCAAACCCAAGTGGTTGCGGGTAAAGCTTCCTACCGGGAAGAAATACACCGAATTGCGCGGCTTGGTAGACAAATACGATCTACACACCATATGTACCTCTGGTAGCTGTCCGAATATGGGCGAATGCTGGACAGAAGGAACAGCCACCTTTATGATCTTGGGTAATATTTGTACCCGCTCTTGTGGTTTCTGCGGAGTCAAGACAGGTCGGCCAGAAACTGTGGCTTGGGACGAACCTGAAAAGGTCGCTCGTTCTATAAAGCTGATGAATATAAAACACGCCGTGATCACTTCTGTAGACCGCGATGACCTTAAAGACATGGGATCCATCATTTGGGCAGAGACCGTGAAGGCCATCCGCAGAATGAACCCAGATACTACCTTGGAAACACTAATTCCGGACTTTCAAGGAATCACCAGACATATAGATCGCATAGTAGCTGTAAAACCAGAGGTTGTTTCTCACAACATGGAAACCGTAAAGCGTTTAACACGTGAGGTGCGAATCCAAGCCAAATACGAACGCAGTTTAGAAGTATTGCGTTATTTAAAGCAAGAAGGCATTGCCCGAACCAAAAGTGGGATCATGCTTGGCCTGGGCGAAACCGAAGCTGAGGTACTCCAGACCATGGAAGACCTGCGCGGGGTTGGCTTAGACATCGTAACTATTGGTCAATACTTACAACCTTCTAAAAAACACCTTCCTGTAAAAGAGTTTATCACTCCAGAACAGTTTAAGAAGTACGAAGAAATTGGTTTAGAAATGGGCTTTAGACACGTAGAAAGTGGCGCTTTGGTTCGCTCTTCTTACAAAGCCCAGAAACACCTTACTTAAGCTTTAAGTCATGGCCAAGATCAAGGTTGCCATTAATGGATTTGGCCGAATAGGTCGTACTTTCTTCAAGACCGTACACCAACATGACAATATTGAGGTGGTGGCTATCAATGATCTTGCAGATTCTAAAACCTTAGCACATCTTTTAAAGTACGATAGCATTCACGGTGTTTTCCAAGAATCGATAAGCGCAACTCCGGATCATATCTTAGTTGGTGAGCGAGCAATTCCGCTGTCTAATGGTAAAACACCCGACGCCTGTAATTGGCAAGGGGTCGATGTGGTTCTGGAAGCTACAGGAAAGTTTAAAGACCGCAACTTGCTCGAAGGGCATCTGAGCGCGGGGGCTGAAAAAGTGATCTTAAGCGTCCCTCCTAACGAAGATGATATCCCTATGGTGATTCTCGGGGTGAATCAGCAGCAATTGGACGCAGACGAAAAAATTATATCCAACGCCTCTTGTACTACCAATAACGCCGCACCTATGGTGCAGATCATAGATCAACTCTGCGGAGTAGAACAAGCCTATATCACCACGGTGCATTCATATACAACAGATCAGAGTCTACACGACCAGCCACATCGCGACCTGCGACGAGCCCGTGCGGCAGGCTTATCTATAGTTCCTACCACAACCGGAGCTGCTAAGGCCTTGACCAAGGTATTTCCAGATCTTGCCGATGTTATTGGAGGCTGCGGAATCCGAGTCCCGGTGCCCAACGGTTCTATGACAGACATTACCTTTAATGTAAAACGCGAAGTGAGCATAGAGGAAGTAAATGCGGCTTTTAAAAAGGCCGCTGCCGGTGAATTCAAAGGTATTTTGGATTATACCGAAGACCCTATTGTTTCCATTGATATTGTAGGCAATAAGCATTCCTGCGTCTTCGATTCTGGGATGACTTCTGTAATTGGACGTATGGTAAAGATCATCGGTTGGTACGATAACGAAAGTGGATATTCCCAACGTTTAGCGGACTTAATCGGCTTGATTTGTAAGAAATAACTATATTTAAGCCGAATTTTGTCCATGAACAGCCAATTAATCCGATATATAACGGCTTTGTTCCTCCTTATAGTATGCTCTTCCCCCGCCCAAGAGCAGGACACTCCTATGGCCTCAAGGCAAGACAGTATTAACGAGATAATTCGCCTTCAAAACCAAGCCAGAGCTGCTATTATTCGCCAAGACCTAGGATCGGTACTCACCGACCTGAATACGGCCCACAATATGGCAGAGGCTTTAAAAGATGTAGAGCTCGAGGCTTCTTGTGATAACGAATTAGCAAAATTCTACTACAGCGTAAGGCAATTCGATAAAGCCTCAGAACGCGTATCCGCAGTAATTGAACTCTTAAAGGACAAAGAAAGCTCCGCAGAAATAGCCGAAGCCTACCTGGTTCAGGCGCAGATCTTTATGAAAGATGGCGATTATACCCAAGCCACCAACAGCTTGGACAAGGCTTTTGCCATATACGAAAGTCGCGAAGATGAAAGCTCCATGGCGCGGATACAACTCAACAAAGGACTTTTAGCCTTGGAGCGCAAGAATCCTACATCTGCCGTAAACTACTTGGAAGCTTCATTAACAACCTTTCAAGAACTCAATTTAGGCTATTACACAGCCCAGGCCCAGCTTAATAAAGCCAAGGCCTTACTGGAACTCTCTGATAGCCCCAACAGTACCTCGGCAGCACAGGCCGAAGTTGCCCTGCAAGCAGCCGTTGCTATTAGTAGCGAAAACAATTATGCGCAGATCCTAACAGACAGTTATTTGGTAAGTAGCCAAATGCAAGTGGAAAAAGGAAATTTTGAAGCCGCTTACGGTCTTTTACAAACCTATCACGAGCGCAGAGATACACAAAGCGATATAAGTAGCGAGTTATTAGCTACAGACAACCAATACCGCTTAGACAAGGGCGAATACGACGAGATCATTGCCGAACTGGAAGCGAATCTGGAACGCAAGGACAGCTCCATTAAGATGAACAATTTCACCTCGACCTTGAGTATTGCGCTGATCACCATTTTATCGCTATTAACGCTGTCTTTATATAAGAACAATAATTTACGAGCCAAGGCGAACGATCTGCTCCAAGAGAAGAACAGCGAATTGCAATTGGCCAAAGAACGAGCTGAGAAGGCCTCGCTGGCCAAAGCGCAGTTCTTGTCTACCATTACCCACGAGCTGAGAACACCGCTCTATGCTGTGACCGGTCTTACGCACTTGCTCCTAGAAGAAAATCCGCTGGAGCATCAGAAGGAGCATTTGAACTCCTTGAAATTCTCTGGAGATTATTTGCTTTCGCTGATCAACAACATTCTTGACCTGAACAAACTAGAGGCCAATAAGGTAGAAATAGAGCGTACCACATTCAACCTTAAGAAGCGCGTAAATGATGTGTTGGTCGCCTTGAAAAAATCCGCAGAAGACAAGAACAACAAATTGCTGCTTGAGTTTGACGAAAGTATCCCATCTAAACTACTGGGAGATCCGCTTAAGATCTCGCAGATCTTGATAAATCTTATCGGTAACTCGGTTAAGTTTACAGAAAATGGGCAGGTGGTACTGCGCGTTCAAAAGCTCAGCGAAACAGAAAACCACGTAAACCTGCACTTTGAGGTAGAAGATAATGGCGTTGGAATTTCTAAGAAGAAACAGAAGAGTATTTTCGAGACCTTCTCGCAAGGATCATTGCAGATCAATCGCAAATTTGGAGGTACTGGACTCGGGCTTTCTATTGTTAAGAACCTACTCCAACTAATGAATTCCAAGATCCAATTGGAAAGTCAATTGGGCAAAGGCTCAAAATTCTATTTCGATATCAGATTTGCGATCTCCGATCAGTTCAAAGAAGATAAGAATCCGCATAACATCATCTACGATATTGACTATGTGGCCTTGGAGAATCTATCTGTATTGGTGGTAGAAGACAACAAGATCAACCAAATGATCACCAAAAAGATCTTGGAGAAAAACAAGATGAAGTGCGATGTGGCAGACAATGGAGAAACAGCCATTGAGATGGTAACCAAGAACAACTACCATATTGTACTTATGGACATTCACATGCCGGGTATCAGTGGTATCGAGGCCACTCAGCGCATTCGTGAATTCAACAAGGAATTACCTATCATTGCCTTAACGGCTGTTACCATAGACGAGAATCTGGACGAATTCTACAGAGCCGGATTCAATGAGATTATTCCAAAGCCATTCAAGACAGAAGAGTTCTTTGAGAAGATCCACCGAACGCTGTTTATGAACAAAACGCCAGTTTAAACGATCTTGTTCCAATATTCGTGAACAAAATCCAAGATCTCAGATTCAAAATAACCTTCTTTCTCTACGAATTCTGTTTGTATGGGTAAGTAATACAAGGCTTTCTTGTCGATCTTATCGCGCAGACGCATATAATCCTTTTCTGTAGTGATCACCAATTCCTTACGAGCTATGAGGTCTAATTGCGCTTTAGTGAATTCATGATGATCTGGATATCGCTGTAGTTCAAAGCGACAGCCTTGCTGGGTCAGGTAGGTGATCAATGGCTCCGGATTGGCAATTCCTGTGACCAGAGTAAAAGCTTTGTCCTTTAAGTAAGCTATAGGCTCTGAACCTTGATTGTTCTTTATTAGATCTGCATAGGCGATCCGAGTTTTGTAAATGGGTTTACCCGCATACTCACGTAGTCTGAACTCCAATTCCTGAACTGCTGCATAGGCCGCATTGCCAGGAATTTTAGTGATCACAATAGCATCTGCTCTTTTTGCTCCGGATCTTGATTCTCTAAGATCACCGGCCGGTAAGAGCATATCATCTAAAAACGGTTTGTCAAAGGTGGTCAATAAGATATTGTAGCCTGCCTTCACCTTACGATGTTGGAAAGCATCGTCCAATAAGATAACCTCTGCCTTTGGCTTTAGCTTGCTGATCCCCTCACGACGATCTGCACAAACAGCGACGGTTATATTTGGATATTTAGTTTTAATCTGCAAGGGTTCATCGCCAACCTCATTGGCAGTATGTGAAGGCTCTACATAAAGAAAACCCTGAGTAGAGCGCTTGTAGCCTCTGCTTAGCACTGCAACCTTAAAGTCATCTTTCAAGAGGCGGATAAGGTATTCTATCATAGGCGATTTCCCGGTCCCACCCACCGTGAGGTTACCCACACAGATCACCGGGAGCTCATAGGCTTCGGATTTTAGCAGCTCTTTGTCGTACATCAGGTTACGAAGGTCAGTAACCCCTTTATAAAGTAAGGAGAAGGGAGTGAGCATTTTGCGTAAACCGGCCATAGCACGAAAGTATACTTTTTTATCTTTACGGTAAAATACACCTTATGCAAATAAAAGAGGTTATCGCCCTTTTGGAACAATGGGCTCCACGCAGCTATGCGGAAGACTTTGACAATACCGGACTGTTGGTCGGTGATAGCGCTAAGACAGTCAGCGGAATTTTGGTGAGTTTGGACTGTTTAGAAGCTGTAGTTGACGAGGCCGTAGATAAGGGTTGCAATCTAATAGTGAGCTTCCATCCCATCATATTTAAAGGCTTAAAAAAGCTCACTGGAGCCGATTATGTCCAGCGTGCAGTTCTCAAGGCAATTAAGAACGACATTGCAATCTATGCCATTCACACGGCCTTGGACAATAATTGGGAAGGTGTCAATCATCAGATATTAGAAACGCTAGGGGCACAAAAATCCTCGGTACTTATCCCAAAAGCAGGGACTTTAAAGAAACTGATCACCTATGCACCGCAACAGGAGAGCAAGGCCCTACTCGATGCCTTATTCACAGCTGGCGCCGGTGCCATCGGGCAGTACAGCGAGTGCGCCTTTACTTCAGAAGGCGAAGGTAGTTTTAAGCCCGGAGCGGATGCAAATCCAGCTTTGGGAAGCAAAGGACAACGCCACTACGAAAAAGAAACCCGGATCGAGGTACTTGTACCTCAGCATTGCGAGTCTCGTGTTGTATCGGCCTTGATAAAGACCCACAGTTACGAAGAAGTTGCTTACGACCTGATTCCTATTAGCAATACAAACAAGCAGTTGGGAATGGGCATGATAGGCTCCTTTGAAAATCCGCTATCTGAAGCAGAATTCTTAGCCCTACTAAAATCGCGTATGCATTGCGGGGGAATTCGACACAGTAAACTACTGGGCAAACCAATTGAGAAAATAGCTGTTCTTGGCGGTAGTGGTGCCTTTGGCATAAGCGCTGCGAAAGCAGCAGGCGTAGATGCCTATGTTAGTGCAGACTTTAAATATCACGACTTCTTTAGCGCAGAAGAGCAGCTGCTTTTGGTAGACATTGGACACTACGAAAGCGAACAGTACACAAAAAATTTAATTGTACAATATCTTAGCAAAAAAATTACTAATTTTGCAGTTCTTTTATCGGAGATTAATACCAATCCAATTTTTTATCTGTAATTATGGCCAAGAAGACAGAAGCTACTGTTGAAGAGAAACTGAGAGCCCTTTACGACCTGCAATTGATCGACAGCCGTGTGGATGAGATCAGAAACGTACGTGGAGAACTTCCACTAGAAGTAGAGGACCTTGAAGACGAAGTTGCCGGAATGAACACTCGTCTGGAAAAACTAAATGCCGACCTGGCCCTTACCGACGATTCCATCAAGGACAAGAAGAACCTCATAGAGGAGTCTAAATCCCTGATCAAAAAATACAGCGAGCAACAGAACAACGTTCGCAACAATCGCGAGTACAACTCTTTGAGCAAGGAAATCGAATTCCAAGAATTGGAGATCCAATTAGCAGAAAAGCACATCAAAGAATTCAAGGCACAGATCGAGCAAAAGAAAGAGGTTATCGAAGAGACCAAAGCTCGTTTGGCGGAACGCGAAGAGCACTTAAAGCACAAGCGCGATGAATTGGATGAGATCTTAGCGGAAACCGAAAAGGAAGAAAAGGCTTTATTGAAAGAATCTGAATCCTTTGAACAAAAAATAGAGGAGCGTTTGGTGAATGCCTACAAGCGTATTCGTTCTAACGCAAAGAACGGGCTTGCCGTTGTGCCGATTGAGCGTGGTGCTTCTGGAGGATCTTTCTTTACTATTCCACCACAGGTTCAGATGGAGATCGCATCTCGCAAAAAGATCATTACAGACGAACACAGTGGTCGTATCTTAGTGGATCCGCAGTTGGCAGAAGAGGAACGCGAAAAAATGGCAAAGTTTTTCGACAAACTCTAACCTACTCAAAACAAAAAGATTAACAAAGCCTTCAGAATTCTCTGGAGGCTTTTTTTTGTAAATTTGTAAAGGACACTTTAAGGAGTTAACCGCATCCCCGACTCTTTATAAAAACAGAACCTATGTATCGCAAACCCCTCCTTGTACTCGGTCTACTTTTATGCAGTTTAAATGTAGCCTGTCAATCATCCAACGAAAAGAATAAAGAAGACGAAGCCTTAGCGCAGCAGAACCAAAAACCTGTTCAGACGCAGCCCCAAGATGGCCTTCATAAAGCCTATTTTGCTTCCGGTTGTTTTTGGTGTGTTGAAGCCATTTATGAAAGCGTAAAAGGTGTCTCTGAAGTGATCAATGGTTACTCCGGAGGTCATACAGAAAACCCGACCTACGAAAGCAGCAATACCGGACTTACCGGACATGCAGAAGCTGTAGAGGTTTATTACGACCCTAATGTTGTAAGTTTTAAAACCTTGGTCGATGTGTACTTCGGATCTCAAAATATCACTCAGGTCAACGGACAGGGTCCTGATAGAGGAAGTCAATACCGTTCTATAATTTTTTATCAGAACGAGCAAGAAAAGGCCATTATTGACGCTAAGATCATGCAGCTCAATGAGCAACTGGGAGAGCAAAAGGTTGCTGCCCAAGTATTGCCTTTTCAGAAATTTTGGGTTGCAGAAGATTACCACCAAGATTATGAGCGCCTTAATCCCTATAACAGATACATTCAGAATGTTTCTATTCCACGGCTTAAAAGATTCCAGAAGAAATTCCCAGAATTGATCAAAGAAGAAAGCCACTAATATATAACAACAACCATCCGACCATTTATGAAAACCATCATTGTAAGTCTAGGCCTTTGCCTAGTATTGAGCAGTTGCCAGCAAACCAAAGAAAATACAGATCCTCAGCAAGCTACAGTAGTAGAGCTTTCTACAGCAGAAAAGATCGCTATGGCTCACGGCTATGAAAATTGGGACAGTGTTGAAAAGCTGGCCTTTACCTTTAATGTAGACCGCGGGGAAAATCACTTTGATCGCAGCTGGATTTGGGAACCCAAAAGTGGCATGGTTACCATGATGTCTGCCCAAGACACCATTAGCTACAATCACAAACAAGTAGACAGTACAACAGCGCAAGTCGATGCAGGCTTTATCAATGACAAATACTGGCTATTGGCACCTTTCCAATTACTGTGGGATGCAGACTATTCTGAACTGAGCGAGCAATCTGCACAGGTAGCACCGATTTCTGGAGACACTTTAGATGTGCTCACCATAACCTATAAGAATGAGGGTGGTTATACTCCGGGAGATGCTTATGATTTTTATTACGGAAAAGACTTTACCATTAAAGAGTGGGTTTTTCGCAAAAGCAATGCAGAACAAGCAAGCATGAGTACCACTTGGCAAGATTACGCCAAGTACGGCCCATTGAATCTTGCCAAAACACATAAAGACAGTTTAGGGACTGTCAACATACATTTTACCGGAATAAAGGTTAACTAAGCTTATTGTTTAAGCAGGCGTCGCACCATTAGCTTTTCGTCTTCGCCACGTACTAAGACCACAAAGTAAACTCCCGAGCGAAGCGCAGAAACGTCTAAAGTTGTTCTGTTGTTCGCGTCGAAGTTCGTAGGAGTGACCAATATTCTTCTGCCTTGTAGATCGTAAATCTCTACTGTTGTAGCATCATTAGTGGCTCCTTGAACAGTCAAGAAGTCGCTTGTAGGGTTCGGAAAAATAAAGTCACCTGCTACTGCCGGAGAACCAGAATCCACTGTTCCGTGAAAGTAGGACTCTGCCAAAGCAAAAGCATCTGTTGCCACCTCAATACCGATCTTGCGGCCTCTAATATCGTCTATAGGCGGATGTATTCCTCCCCAGATACGTGAAAGACTGGTTTGGTCTGAGGCGTCGCGATAAGTGGCCCATTGCAATTGCATGTCTACGGTCGGCCCTATCTCAAACTCCAAAAAAGCATTTGCAGGGATCTCGAAAACGCCCATCCCACCTGGAAAATATTCAGATCCGGTAAGCATGGTCAATACTTCTGCGGCTGCTCTAGAAAAAGTGGAATGTCCCGATACATAACCCGCAAAAGGCGGAGTAATAAAACTAATACGTTGGTAAGGGAACCATTCTTCTGCCAGTATCCACCCTACACCTGCTGTATCAAACTCTGGGTCTATGATGTACTCGTGACCTCTCCAAGTAAACAACTTGATCTTACCCAAATGTTGTCCCGAAGCCCCTTGCAAGGGATCGCCAGGCTCAACTATTTCAACATAACCAGGAACTAAAGGAATTCCGTGCGGATGATAATTATCTAAAGTCGGATCGGTACTCTGGCCCTGCTCTGCCATATAGCGAATTGCCGTCATTGGGCGCGTATAATCATACCAACCCTTGATACCCCAAGCAGAGATCGCAGAATCGTGCATAGCACCCCCAAGGATAAAATAAGACTTGATATCCCATTCCAGATCAGAAAGCTCTTCTCCTTCTCCTTTGAAACGCTTCTCTAAAAGCGGATTGTCATTCACATAGTTCATGATAGTGAACCAGTGTCCGGGAGGTGTTTCGCTATCAGGCCCGTCTGCCCAGAACTCGGCCAGAACCCTAGCGTAGTCACCGCGAGGCACCATTTGAGGTTCGTAAGGATTGCCGGTCACTGGATTGATCTCACGGCCCTGACTCGGGTCTCCTCCATTAAAAAGATCATAAAACGCCTTGTACTCGTCAAAGGTCTCCGGGAATTCATTGAGGTTCCCGATACTCGCCGGAGAAATATCGATCATAACCTCATCTGTTGGATCTAGATGAGATTGCCATATGCTAACCAAAGTGAAGCCCCATTTGTAGGCATCGTCCATTCCCAGGCCGTCTTGAATATAAGAAGGATCCGTTGGGTCGTGAAATACCCAGTAATCAAATCCGTCTCTGTTATAAATGGTGCGATCCTCATCTTTTAAGGCAAAAGAAGCAACTTGGCCCCATTCTGGACTTAAAAACTCCGGAGTAGTTTCTGGAATCTCGTTACCGCTCTGGTCTATAAAACCTTCTATAAATAATGGCTGCCAGCGGTTGGGAAATTCCATGTCAGGATTACCAGAACCGTCTGTATCCAAAGGCGAGTTTACCGGTTGGTAAAAGCGGTTGGCGTAATCATTGGCTTCGTTAGACCCATCTTGCAGGCCAAATTCAATGATCTGCTGGGCTAAATAATTCCCTAAAGCTGCCGGATCTCCAGAGGAATAGTCTGTACTGCCGTTGGCAACATCGTATCCCTTGGCCTCCATCAGTCCAAATATTCTAGTGAAGATATTGTCTTGGCCCGGAGAAGATGAAAATCTGTTCAACATGATTCTAAAAACGGCAAAACTCAAGGCCTCCTCCAAGGCCTCCTCTGTAGGAACAGAAGACTCGAAACCGTCAAAAGGAATATTGAAATCTCCCAAGGTCTGACCTAGAAAATAGGTCTGCGCCTCAGGATGAAAAACTGCCCAAACATCGTACATGGCCGCAGAGGTATGCCATAAATTTCTGGCATGTACGGTAGGTCTGGCGAAGTCATTTCTAATGGCATTGAGTACTTCCTCATTCCATTCTCTAGCTATACTTTGCCCGTCAGCACTCCAAAAAGTAGTCATGCAAAGCAGTAAAACGAGTAGAATTTTTTTCACAGGGATAATTTTGGCTAAATGTAAGAAAGAATTGGGAAACTATAGCCTTGAATCCGTTGGTTCCTCGGTATTTAAGGGCTCCTTAAAAAACAATCAGAATTGCTTACTTTTGTTTGAGGCGCCACTTACCTGACCGATATGCACAAAAACACTTTGGAATATGCGCAACAATGCGACCAAAACGATCCGATTCGCGATTTCAGATCTCAGTTTCATTTGCCAACAGATGCACACGGAAATCCAATGATCTATCTCTGCGGAAACTCCCTAGGGCTTCAGCCCAAATCTACAGAGCAATACATTAAACAAGAGCTTGACGATTGGGCCAAATTGGGTGTTGAAGGACATACTCATGCACAAAAACCGTGGCTGCCCTATCACGAATTTCTAACCGATCAAATGGCCGCAATAGTCGGGGCAAAACCAGAAGAAGTGGTCATTATGAACACCCTAACGGTGAATCTACACTTGATGATGGTTTCCTTTTACAGACCTACCAAGACCCGTTACAAGATCATCATAGAAAGTGACGCCTTCCCTTCTGACAAATACGCGGTAGAAAGTCAATTGGAAATGCATGAGATCGACCCAAAAGACGGCTTGCTATTGTGGTATCCGCCCAAAGGTGAGGCCATTTGTCGCATGGAAGACCTGGAAAGACTGCTCAACGACAACAAAGACGAAGTTGCCTTGATCATGATAGGCAGCACCAATTACTACAGCGGTCAGGCCTTTCCACTAAAAGAAATAACCAGGCTCGGTCACCAGCACGGAGCTATGGTAGGATTCGATCTCGCTCACGGAGCGGGCAATATCCAACCCAATTTACACGAATGCGGAGCTGATTTTGCGGTCTGGTGCAGCTACAAATACTTGAACAGCGGCCCGGGTAGTTTAGGCGGATGCTTTGTACACGAAAGACACAGACACAATCCGGAACTCAAACGTTTTGCTGGCTGGTGGGGTCACAACAAGGAATCCCGATTCAATATGCGCCAAGAATTTGATGTTTTGCCGGGTGCCGAAGGATGGCAGCTCAGCAACCCTCCTATTTTGAGTATGGCTGCGATCCGTGCTTCGCTTCAGGTATTTGCGGATGCTGGTTTTGATAAGATCAGGCAAAAGAGTGTGCAACTTACCGGCTTTTTAGAATTCTTGCTTAACGATATGGGCGATCCTAATATTCAGATCATCACGCCGAGCGATCCGCAGCAAAGAGGCAGTCAATTAAGCATACAAGTAAAGAATGCGGACCGAAAATTGCACGATGCGCTAACCGAGCAAGGTGTTATTAGTGATTGGCGCGAGCCAGATGTGATCAGAGTCGCTCCGGCGGCACTCTACACGCGCTTTGAAGATGTCTACGAATTTATAAATCGATTGAAGAACGCCTTAGCTAAATTGTATTAATGACAGCGAAAAATTCACATATACTCATAGTTGGCGCCGGACTTTGCGGAAGTCTTTTGGCCTTACGGATGGCACAGCGCGGTCATCGCGTTACGCTAATGGAACGCAGACCAGATCTGAGGAAAGTAACTCAAGATGCAGGGAGATCGATTAACCTAGCCTTCTCCAATCGCGGCATGAAGGGCATGAAATTGGTTGGTTTGGAAAAAGAGGTTACTGCCTTGTGTATCCCCATGTTTGGGCGTATGATCCATGACCCTAAGGGAAATACTTTTCTGAGTCCCTATAGTGGTCGGGAGGGAGAATACATCAACTCCATTTCGCGCCCAGGGCTGAATGCACTGCTGCTCGACGCGGCAGAAGCTCACGAAGGCGTGGATATAATATTTGATCAAAAATGTGTCAGCGTGGACTTGGAGGAGGCCTCCGCTGCATTTAAAGACTATAAGACCGGCGAGGTCCGCAGTTATCAAGCAGACGTACTTATTGGTACAGACGGAGCCGGTAGTGTGGTGCGTAAGGCCATGTTTAACCACAAACGCTTTCTCTTTAGTTTTTCTCAACAATGGCTTACCCACGGCTATAAAGAATTGACCATTCCGGCGGCTGCAAATGGCGGCTACAAGACCGAGAAAGGCGCCTTGCATATCTGGCCTAGAGGCGAAGATATGTTGATAGCACTTCCGAACTTAGATGGGAGTTTTACAGTAACTTTATTTTTACCCTATAGTAATAGCGATTATTGTTTCGACAATCTGACCTCCGAAGAAAAGGTTATGGAATATTTCACCAACGAATTTCCAGACACCTTGGAACTCATGCCCAATTTGGCCAAGGAATTCTTTGAGAATCCAACAGCACCTTTGGGTACGATAAAATGTTCCCCTTGGGATGCTTATGGCAAGGTTTTACTAATGGGTGACGCGGCCCACGCCATAGTCCCTTTTTACGGACAAGGGATGAACGCTTCCTTTGAGGACGTTGTGGAATTTGATAAAATATTAGACGAGACCGAGGACGACTGGAGCCAGGCCTTTAAATTATTCAGCCAGCGACGTAAAAAAGATACCGACGCCATTGCTGATCTGGCCGTGGACAATTTCCATGAAATGAAAGAACACACGGCCAACCCATTGTTTCAGGCCAAAAGAAAAGTAGAAACAGCCTTGGAAAGTAATTTTCCGGAGTCTTATTCTTCAAAATATTCTTTAGTAACCTTTAGCGAGGATATTCCTTATGCTGAGGCCATGCGTCGTGGACGAGCTCAAGACAAAGCGATCTTAAATCTTTTGGACGACGGATTGCTTCCGGAGGACCTCGCCCTTGAGGAGAAATTGAAAATTGTTAAGAATCACACGGAAGAAGTCCTCCACGAGGACGATCTTCTATAAAGTATAAAAGCATGAAGAGTAGATTAGTATCTGGCAAAGCTAAACCCAGAGGAGCCTATCCACACGTAAAACGCGTTGGTGATTTTATATTCATAAGTGGAACCAGTTCTCGACTTCCTGACAACAGCTTTGCGGGTGTACATCAAGTTGACGAAATGGGAACCATGCGCTTGGATGTTCGCGAGCAAACTCGCGCAGTCCTAGAAAACATTAAAGATTATCTGGCCACAGAAGGCGCTACTATGGAAGATGTTGTCGATGTAACCAGTTTTTTGGTCAACATGAATGACTTTGCCGGTTATAATGAAGTCTATGGCGAGTACTTTAATTCAGAATCCGGACCAGCTCGAACTACTGTGGCAGTACATCAGTTGCCGCATCCGAATTTGGTGGTAGAGATCAAAGCCATGGCTTATAAGCCGCTGTAATATGGAAAAGCTGCAAAACTTTATAGACGGTAAATATTGCGACCCTATAGACGACCAGTGGTTGGACAATTATGTTCCCAGTACAGGGGAGCGTTCCCAACAGATCCCTGCATCCAACGTCAAAGACGTTGAGCGGGCTTATAAGGCTGCAAAAAAAGCATTTCCGTCTTGGTCACAAACCCCGATAGAGACCCGCAGCAGTATTTTAATTAAGCTGGCCGACCTAATAGCAGCAGATCTGGACAAATTAGCTAAGGCAGAAGCCTTGGACAATGGGAAACCGCTAGCGCTCGCTACCAAGGTAGACATACCGAGAGCATCGGCGAACTTTAGATTCTTTGGCAATGCGATTACTCAATTCGCTTCTGAGGCTCATGAGAATCTTGCTTCGGATTCTATCAATTTCACTTTGCGGCAACCTCTAGGCGTGGTTGGCTGTATCTCTCCTTGGAACTTACCACTCTACCTTTTCAGTTGGAAGATCGCTCCGGCCTTGGCCGCAGGAAATACTGTGGTTGCCAAACCGAGTGAGATCACACCGGTAACCGCAGCCTTACTCGGAAAATATTGCAATGAAGCTGGGCTGCCGGCAGGTGTTTTAAACATTGTTCACGGAAAAGGCCCAGAAGCAGGACAGGCAATAGTAGCGCATTCGGGCATCAAGGCCATTTCATTTACAGGAGGAACAACTACCGGAGCAGCTATTGCAAGGACAGCTGCACCGATGTTCAAAAAGTTGTCTTTGGAATTGGGCGGTAAGAATCCCAATATCATTTTTGCCGATTGCGACTTTGAGAAGATGCTGCAAGTAAGCTTGAAGTCGTCATTCGCCAACCAAGGACAAATATGTCTTTGCGGCAGCCGCATCTTTGTACAAGAAGAAATTTATGAAAAGTTCAAAGCAGCTTTTATCCCTGCGGTCAAAGCCCTAAAGGTAGGACACTCACTAGCTGCTGGCATTGACCTAGGAGCCGTGGTGTCAAAGCAGCATATGGAGAAGATTTTAAGCTATACGGCTCTGGCCGAATCCGAAGGGAAGTTGCTCTGCGGAGGGCAACAATTGCAGATCAAGCAAGCTCCTAATGGTTATTATGTAGCTCCTACTGTAATAGAAGTGGGAACGACCCAATGCCGATTGCAGCAAGAAGAAATTTTTGGTCCGGTAGTGACCATTATGCCCTTTAAAACTGAAGAAGAAGCCCTAGCCCTGGCCAACGATGTACCTTATGGTTTGTCGGCTACGGTCTGGACAAGCAATATAGACCGAAGTATACGCGTGTCTAAGGCCCTAGAGGCTGGAATAGTCTGGGTGAACACCTGGTTAAATCGCGATCTACGAACCCCTTTTGGCGGTGTAAAAGCCAGTGGTGTAGGCCGCGAAGGTGGCTTTGAGGCCTTGCGTTTCTTTACAGAACCCAAAAACATTTGCATTCAATACAAAACCAATACATGAATTTAGATCTAAGTGATAAGAACGCTCTGGTTTGCGGAGCATCAGCAGGAATAGGCGCAGCTTCTGCGCGAGCATTGGCCGCATTAGGAGCGCGAGTGACCTTGGTTGCGCGTAATGCAGAAAAGCTCACAGCAGTTTTACAATCTCTGGATAACCAAGAAGAAGCACATGACTTTCTGGTTGCCGATTTTAGCAATCCGGAGAATTTAAAAGCGGCCTTGGCAGAATTGCCTGAAGATAGGAACTATCACATCTTGATCAATAATACTGGAGGACCCAAAGGAGGTCCTATTTACAGTGCAGCTCCAGAAGAATTTACCCAAGCCTTTGCGCAGCATCTGGTGTGTAATCAGTTGCTGAGTCAAGCTTTGGTCCCGGGAATGCAAAAAGATGGTTACGGTAGAATAATCAACATCATCTCCACCTCTGTAAAACAACCCATAGACGGACTTGGAGTAAGCAACACCATTCGTGGCGCAGTAGCCAATTGGGCTAAAACCTTGGCCAACGAATTAGGGCCATCTGGAGTAACAGTAAACAACGTACTTCCTGGTTTTACTGCAACAGATCGTTTGGCAGATATAGTAAAAAGCGCCTCCAAAAGATTTCAAAAGACCGAAGAAGAAGCAGCAGCCTTTATGCGACAACTAGTGCCCAGCAGACGCTTTGCAGAACCAGAAGAAATTGCCAATGCAGTGGCTTTTCTGGCCTCCCCTGCTGCCAGTTATATAAACGGGATTAATTTGCCTGTAGACGGCGGAAGAACCAAAAGTTTGTAACTTAGAAGGGTGGAGAGAAAATTACGCATAAACGGACACTCGCATTTACTCCCTTATCCGGAAGAGATTCCAGATTTTATGAAGGAGAAAGGCATTTTTTGGGTCGATAAGGATCGGAAATACATGCTGCAAAAGAATTGGAGCCGACCGGTTACCGATTCCAGTTTCTTCTTAGATGAGAAATTAGCGTGGATGGAGCGCTACAAGATCGATCATGCGGTGGTCTTGAACTTATCGCAATTGTACGGCAACGGTTTGCGTCTGGAAGAGATGAAACAAGCCTTGCGATTTCAAAACGATTTTAATGCGCGCATCCAGCACGATAACCCTTCTAAATTTACTTGCGGTTTCGTAGTGCATCCTGGTTTTGTGCGCGGAGCTCTCTGGGAAATTGAACGCTGTGTAGAAGAATTGGGCTTGCAGCTGTTATGCTTGCCTACGCACTACATGGACACCATCGGGACATGGCGCTGTATCTTTGACGAAGAGAACGAGCCCATATTTGAACTCGCTAGTAAATACAATTTAGCGGTAGAGATCCATCCGTATGATGGAGAAAAATTCATCTTGCTCGAAAACACCGCTTGGCGTTTTCACCTGATCTGGATGTTGGCGCAATGTGCAGATGCGTACCATTTCTTGACACTCAATGGCTATGCGGACAAATACCCCAATATGCGGGTTTGTTTTGCCCACGGTGGTCAATTGGCACAAATTAATTTAGGCCGGCGCATTCAAGGTTTTGACGGTCGCCCTGACCTTTTTGAAGGCAAGGTGCATCCGCGGAAATCTGTAGGACATAGAAACATCTTTTTTGACACTTTGGTTCACGATACTGGTGGGCTAAAACTCCTAATAGAGAACCAAGGCTCTAAGCAAGTATTGGTAGGTCTGGACGATCCGTATCCGCTAGGGGAAATGGAGAGCGCTCCGCAGTCCTCTTACCCAGGAAAGATCTTAGACTTGGCTCGACAGCGTGAAATACTCACCGAAAAAGAATGCGACGCCATGTGGGAAGACAACGTGCTGCAGTGGCTTCACGGAGACGATGAAGCGGCAAAAGCGGCCCTGAGAAAACGCATCTTAGGGGGTTGATTACTAAACATTTTCTATATTTAGGTAATTAACTAAACCAATTGACTTATGAGTAAACTTGGAATGTATATGGCCTTTTTTGGCCTGTTCGCCATTGTTTTGAATTTTTTTGACCGAGTTCCAACTATCCTTATGTGGATTTACAACTGGGGAGAAGGCGTTGCCTGGGGGATTAAAATAGGCTTGATCGTCGTAGGAGCTGTGTTGTTCTTTATGGGCAAGCCCGAAGAAGAACCCGAAGAGGTCCCAGAAGCACAGAATACTGAAGAGTAATAACATAAAACACCATTATAGACTCCACAATTTGAATCGAATTGTGGAGCTCTTTTTTTAAACATGCATTTCTTACCAGAAGCCATTGACCAATACGCAGTAGCGCATTCTCAAGAAGAACCTGAACTTTTACAAAAACTCAGCAAAGAGACTTGGCAAAAGGTCTTGAACCCGCGTATGCTAAGCGGACACTATCAGGGTAGAGTTTTAAGTTTATTGGCCAAGATCATTCGACCTAGAACGATATTAGAATTAGGCACTTACACAGGCTACTCTGCTTTGTGTATGTTAGAAGGATTACATCCCGAAGGTGAGATCCACACCCTGGATCAAAACGAGGAATTATACGACCTGCAACGCAAATACTTTGACCTGTCTGGAGCTGGAGATCGGATTCATCAACATCTGGGTGCGGCTTTAGATATATTACCAACCTTAGACTTAAAATACGATCTGGTCTTTATGGATGCAGATAAACGCAACTATCCAAAATATCTGGAGTTGATACTACCCAAAATGAATTCCGGAGGGATCATTCTAAGCGATAATGTCTTGTGGAGCGGAAAGGTAGTTGAGCCGCTTCAGCCCGATGATATCGACACCAAGGCCTTATTAGAATACAACCACACCCTAGCAACTCATCCGCAGCTAGAAACGGTACTCTTACCCATACGCGACGGGCTTACCATTACAAGAGTAAAATAAAATTACAGACTTGGCTTGTTTCCTGGCAGTTCGCCGGAACGTGATTTGGAAAGTGGGTCGCGGCCTATAGTACCGCTAACCTGCTCAATGCTCTTTTTGGTTTCCTGAAGGCTGTCCTGTACATCTTTAACGATACTGGTATCTATGCCTTGCTGCTCAGCACTTTTGGTGATCTCACTTTTGATCTCGTTGGTGGCATCTTTGATCTGACGCATTCCCTTGCCTAAACCGCGGGCAATGGTCGGGATCTTATCGGCACCAAACACCAACAATACCACAAAGAGAATGAACATGATCTCTGGGGTACTGATAAAGCCAAAAATAAACAATGCTTGCATGTTGCAAATATAACTAAGATTGCGGGCAGGGGTAAAAAAAAGCCCCGAAATATTCGGGGCTCTTTTTAAAATTTAGTCCTTGATACCTTCTTTGAACTGATCGAACTCGCCAAGCTTTTTGCGCTTAGGCCATGAATTGTTCGACGTATCGATATCTGCAGTTTCTTCGTCAGGATCTACAACGATCTTAGTGATCTCTTGCTCAGATGCGATTACCTTGCCTACTTGAGCATCGTTCTTTCTCCAGATCTCTGCCGGATAGGTCTCGCGCTTTGTAGAACCATCGGCATAGGTGTACTCTACAATGATCGGCATAGGAATTCCTCCTGGCTTTTCAAAGGTCACTTCGTAGAAGTATTTTGGCTTAGTAACAGCCGCACGCTCCTGGGGAGTCATATTGTCCATCATATATTCTTTGATCGATGGGATATCTTCTAGCGTTGTGTTCACCATAGACTCTTCGAAATCTTCGCTGTCTTCTGCTACATAATACACTAATGGTGGCAGATCGCTCTCTGTCAAACCGCGCGCTTCCATGATCTCGCGCACTTCTGCATTGATCTTGTTGGTCACATAGAATTTCTTCACTTCGCCTACTCCCATATCGACAAAGTCGGTGGTGTAGAACCAAGAACGCCAGAACCAATCCAAGTCAAAGGCTGAGGCGTCTTCCATAGTGCGGAAGAAGTCTTCTGGAGTTGGGTGCTTGAACATCCAACGGTTGGCGTAAGTTTTAAAAGCGTAATCGAACAACTCGCGTCCCATTACAGTCTCACGTAGAATGTTTAAAGCTGTTGCCGGCTTTCCGTAAGCATTAGCACCAAATTGATAGGTGTTCAAACCTTTGGTCATAATTGGTGCAATATAGTCTTGGTCGCTGCTCATATAATCTACAATGTTCTTTGCAGGTCCACGACGTGATGGATAGCTCTTATTTGGTGCGATGGCGTCAGGATACCACTCGCCAAAGTCTTGCTCGGCCACGTATTGTAAGAAGGTATTCAATCCTTCGTCCATCCAAGTCCACTGACGCTCGTCACTGTTTACGATCATTGGAAAATAGTTGTGTCCTACCTCGTGGATGATCACAGAGATCATTCCGTATTTGGTGCGCTCGCTATACGTTCCATCAGGATTTGGACGTCCGTAGTTCCAACAGATCATCGGATACTCCATCCCTTGGTTACGGGCGTGAACCGAGATCGCTTTGTGGTAAGGATAATCGAAGGTCATACGGGAATAACTCTTCAAAGTACTGGCAACGGCCATGGTAGAGTATTCTTCCCAAAGTGGGTTTCCTTCTTTTGGATAAAGTGAAACAGCCATTACATCTTTGTTGCCGATCTTAACAGCCATCATGTCCCAAATGAAACGACGAGAAGTAGCGAATCCGAAGTCACGAACCATCTCTGCCTTGAACTTCCAGGTCTTTTTTGCGGTAGCAAAACTATTTTCTTTCGCCTCTGCTTCTTCTTGAGAAACAATGATCACAGGCTTGTCATAAGTCTTCTTAGCCAACTCGTAACGCTTCATCATTTCTTTGGTGAAGACTTCTTTGCGGTTGGTCAAAACCCCAGTTGCATCGGTAATGTGGTCTGCAGGAACGGTCAGATTCACTTCAAAGTTTCCGAAAGGCAAGGCGAATTCATCGCGGCCCCAGAACTGTGAATTCTGCCATCCTTCTACATCATTGTAAACGGCCATACGCGGATAGAACTGCGCAATTACATAAGCGCGATTTCCGTCTTCGAACTCCTCATACCCACTACGAGCACGGTCTGTCACGTGGTTGTTTACATTGTACCACCACTTGATGCTGAAGGTGAATTTTTCACCAGTTTTCAATGTTTTAGGCATTTCTACACGCATCATCGTTTGGTGGATGATGTACGGCAGATTGGCTCCTTTAGAATCTTTTACTGCCTCAATGTTGAATCCTCCGTCAAATCCGCCATCCATGAATTTAGAAGCGAATCCGCCAGGCTGCTCTGCTGGAGGAACTCCATCGCCTTCGATAAGCGGCGACTTGGAATCCTTAGCACGAACGTTTTGATCTAACTGTACCCACAAATAATCCAATGGATCTGGAGAATTGTTAGTGTAAGTAATGGTTTCAAATCCGTAGAGCTTGGCGTTCTTATCGTCCAATTCGATGTCCATCACGTAGTCAGCTTGCTGCTGATAGTACTGTGGTCCTGGAGCACCACTAGCAGAACGGAACATGTTCGGCGTAGAGAACTCCTGATACATCTGTCGGAATTTGTTGTTATTGATGTGTCCGCCTTTGCGGGCTTCACTTTCCTGCTCCTGACCAAAGGCCGTACCGGCGATCAGTGCAAAAGAGAGTAAAGCGATCAACTTAGAGAATTTCATCAGTTTCGGGTTTTGTTTGAATTATTGTGATTATTAGTTGCTTTTTAAGGGCCTTAAAAATAGCTCTTTAAGGCTTGATTTTTCTGGCGTTTAATTAAATTTTAACATGTCCGTAGACTCGTCTTTGAGCAAGATCAGACTGCGACGATTATCGTCTTTTTTAATGTGGACTATATTTTGCTGCTCCGGAAACAATTCAAAAAGCAGATCATTAGTTACCTCCAAACTCTTAAGATCTTGTATGCCAGTTACTTCTAAATAACAAGACAAAGTCTCCACTTCGTACTTTTTTCCGAGGTACTGCGGAGTCACTACAGCGCCATTGGCCTTGAGCTGTATTTTTTTGAGCAAATACTTTTCTATATAGGCGTCTACGGTCTGGCTGTCTTTGGTGCTGTCTAGAATCAGATCTGAATCATAACGCTCCTGAAGTACATCTTCAAAATCGTCAATAAAGATCTTGGTAATGATCTGTAAACTCTGCTGGGAAGCCACATATTCGATCTTGGTGATGCTCACATAGAATTTATGCGTCGATGAGGTTGCCAATAGCAGCGGCAAACTGAGCAGTAATAAAAAAATAGAAACTCTTCGCATTGTTTTCTTTTTGCATTCATGGACAAGAACTGCGCCAAAAACACCTCCATAGGACGCAAAGATAACATCCTTTGTTACAAATTCTTTGTTAATCTTCGGATTCCTCCAAACGACCTAAGTAGACCACAGATCGCTCTTTGAAATGATTCAAGACCAGCCCGTATTGTGCCACTTCGAAGTCTCGCTGAACACTAGTGGTCTCTATACAGAAGAGGAGAAAATCATAGACCCTATCAGTAGGGACTTGGTAAGATTCCTTAAAGAAATCTGCAGAATACATGGCCAAGATCTCGGAGACCACAACGTTCTGCTGCTCCCATTTTCTTTTTATGCGGAGCTTTTTGTAATACCCACTCATATGCTTGTATAGCACCTCCAAGTCTACGGTAGTAATTGTACCTATTCCTGTTATAATGGGGACAATCTTTTCCTCGGGCTCCCCAATGAACCCGGGTATGCCTACATCGTTAAAGTTAATTGGAGTCTCCACTTCAATATCACGGGCATCTTGTTGCAGATTCCCGCTTAAGTTGGGTTTTATAAACACCTCATCAAGCTCGGTGACACGGTCTTCTAAAACAACCGCAACGGCTTGTAAATTGATCATTTGCTGATCTATAATGAGTTCTTTGAGTTGATAGCGGACAGAAGAAAAATAAAGGGTATCGTTTAGACTAACACGGATATTGAAATTCCCTGCTTCATTGGTTATGGTGTTAATACCTTTAGTACGATTTAAAACGTGAACCCCTTCTATATCGGCGGTGTTTAGCAATTGCCCTTTCAGGTCGACTTGCTGCGCCTGAAGCTGAAAACTCAAACTAAACAAGAGAAATAAAGCAAATCTAATCTTCAGTGCGCTCAAGGTATAAGGTACTTTGCTGCTTTAAAAAGCCGAGCAGACGAATTTCGTTCTCCGGTTTTAAATAACCCTCTGGAATTCCTTGCTCTTGTACAAAGTAAATGAAGTCGTCGTAACGTGTTTGCGGAATACTGTAGGAGTCTTCAAAGAAATAGACATTATATCGCTGCCGCAGCACTGTGGCCACGATTTCTTCGGATTGGATCGCACTCAAGGCTTTAGTTTGCCTGCGCTTCTTTCTATCCTTGCCTATAAACTCTAAGATACCCAGCGGTGTGAATCCGTATTGCATGACATTCAGATTAGAAACCTCTTCCGATACCACGTTTCGGATACGGCTTTGAGCATCGTCTTTAAAGTCGTATTCGAACTCCATGGACTGATAATCAAAGCTAAGCGCCGTGTCGAAATCGTAGACCTTGACACGTCCTACATCCACCTCTACATTCCCCGTTAGATCATAAGGCCTTACGATCACCTCTTCCAATTGATTCAAATTGGGATTCAAATAGATCTTTAGGCTTTTATTCTCAATAACCCCTTCGTCTATGATCACGGTAAAGGATTGAAACTGCAAGGCCGTTATGAGCACTCTGTCATTAGCCGCCATTTCTAGCTGAAAGCCGCCATCAATTTCTGAGATTGTCCCTTTTTGTGAAGATCGGTTATACACGCTGATACCTTCCAAATCCTCTCCCGGCGGAGCCGTGAGTTGACCTTGCACCATGACGCGGGTGATCTGTTGAGCAGCCACTGGTGCTAGCAGAAAAAGAAAGCATACAAAGAGGTAGAATTTTCGCATACTCTAATTTACAACACAAACTCTAATATATCCCTTAAATTAGAGGCATTCTTATGTTAAATCCGTTATAAAGTTGCAAAATCTCATTTTGGCCAGCACCTCGACAGTTCACGGTCAAGGCTATTTAGAATACTTAAAACCAACACTTAAGACATTCTTTTCTGGAGTGCGTGAGTTACTCTTTATACCCTACGCGCGGCCTGGAGGCATTACGCATGAGGAGTATACGGCACAAGCTGAGCAATTTTTTGCTCAACTCGACATTGCGGTTGTTGGGCTATACACTTTTAAGGAACCCGTGCTTGCCATAAAGAATGCACAGGCTATCTTCACAGGCGGTGGCAACACCTTTGTGCTGGTCAATGCGCTACATCACAACGGACAAATGGCGGCCTTACGCGCCAAACTGTTTAGTGGCACTCCATATTTGGGAACCAGTGCTGGCACTAATATCTGCGGAGTGAATATGCAGACCACTAACGACATGCCTATCGTGTATCCGCCTTCTTTTAAAACCTTAGGAATGATCCCTTGTAACATTAATCCGCATTACCTGGATCCTATAGCAGGAAGCACCCATATGGGCGAAACGCGCCAAACGCGTATTGAAGAATTCCACAGTCAGAATTCTATTCCGGTAATAGGTTTGCGCGAAGGAAGCTGGCTAGCGGTTAGCGGCGAATCGATCGTACTTAAAGGACCACATTCCGCAAGATTGTTCAAACAGCACAGCTCGCCAAAGGAGCTGCCAACCGATACGGCTATCCAGAGTTACTTATAGCAATTGTGTAAATTAGCCCTATGAAGGTGATCTGCGAAACGCCCAGAACCTATTTACGAGAATTTCTCCTCAGTGATGCGGAGTCCTTTTATCAATTGAATTTGGATCCTGAAGTAATTCGCTACACCGGTGACGCTCCTTTTAAAAGTGTCGCAGAAGCCGCAGACTTTATTGCCCAATACGACCAATATGAAAAGCATGGTTATGGCCGTTGGGCGGTCTGTTTAAAGGAAGATGATTCTTTTATCGGTTTCTGCGGATTGAAATATCACCCAGAGGAAGAGCTGACAGAAGTTGGCTTTCGATTTTTTCGCAACCGTTGGAACCAAGGATTTGCCACCGAAACTGCCAAGGCTTGTATTGCCTTGGGTTTCGAAGACTTTGACCTAGCCGCCATTTATGCTCATGCAGACCGAGAGAATGCCGGTTCGATACGTGTCTTGGAAAAATGTGGCCTTAATTTTGTAAAACCCATGGTCTATGATGGTCAATTGGCCAACCTCTATTGCCTGAAACGCCAAGCCTATGAAACGAATTGAATTTATAAAAACGACTGCTATAGCAACTGCCGGTTTACCCTTGCTGAGCGGATTTAGAATTCCTATGAATCAAGACCTTATTCCCAAAGCACTCCTGATGGGCTATGCCAACGACCAATTGGTTGGAACCGACTACCAATTGGAGCGCCAAACTTGGAGCGCTTTTGAAAAGATGAGCGCCGCAGCAGCGGCAGATGGCATACAGATTGAAGTCGCCTCTGCCTTTAGATCTTACGACAGACAACTCGCCATTTGGTCTGGTAAATACGACAGATTCACCAAGGCGGGCATGTCTCCGCTGGCGGCTATGGAAAAGATCATTGAATATTCCACCATTCCAGGCACATCTAGACATCATTGGGGAACCGATATCGACCTCATTGATGGCAGTGCCAACCCCAGGCCTAAAAGCGTTCTAGAACCTCAGCATTTTCACGGCAAAGGCCCGTTTTGCAAATTCAAAGAATGGATGGACGCCCATGCCGAATCCTTTGGTTTTTTCGAAGTCTATACAAACAATGCAAAACGCAAAGGTTTTAAATATGAACCTTGGCATTTCAGTTACAAACCCGTTTCTCAAAATTATCTAGCAGCCTACCTGAAACTGGATATAAAATCGGAGCTAGAACGCCTCGAAATCCCAGGCTCAAAACATATGGATGTGCAGTTTATCGAAAAATACCTACAAGACAACATTTCGGATATAAATCCGGATTTGTTGCCCTAAGCCTAGCACTTATTTTTTGTACTTTGAAGCCTACAAAAAATAAGTGTCATGTTGCGAAGAGGTAATTGGAAGATCAGAATACTAATTGGTTTGGCCATTGTGGCTTTTGCCTATTTTAAACGCTGTAGCAATACAGAAGTCAATCCCTACACCCAAAGAGAGCAGGTCATTTCTATGGAACCTGACCAAGAGATCGCTATAGGCTTGCAAGCCATGCCGCAAATGAAGCAACAGCACGGCGGTGATTTTCCCAATCAAGACCTGCAGAATTTTGTAGACCGCGTGGGGATGAAGCTGGTAAACAACAGTATTGCCAAGGACACGCCTTACCGCTATGAATTTCACCTTTTGGCAGACGACCAGACCATTAACGCTTTTGCTTTACCAGGAGGACAGATCTTTATCACTTATGCCCTACTCTCCAAATTGGATAACGAAGACCAATTGGCAGGTGTACTTGGACACGAGATCGGACATGTTTTGGGCAGACATTCCGCCGAGCGAATAGCAGAAACGGAATTCTGGCAAACCGTCTCTCAAGGAGCTTCTGTAGGGGCTGATGCAGGAGGATTGGTTGCAGGAATAGGTCAAAATGTGTTATTGGGCAATGGTCGTGACGACGAGCTCGAAAGCGACGACCTTGGCGTGCTCTTTATGATGCAGTCCGGATACGATCCGTTAGAAATGATCGGCGTGATGGAAGTGCTAAAGGCTGCTGCCGGCCCAAACCGCGTTCCGGAGTTTCAAAGTACCCACCCAGACCCGGACAATCGCATGGACGAAATTCGAGCTTCTATCAAAAAGTACAGAGAACAAGGCATAGGAGTTTATTAAGGCCTGTTAATTGTCGATGATTTGGTGTAATTTTGCAGCAAAACATCGCCAATGAGTAAGCAGGTTTTATTGATGATTCTAGACGGTTGGGGAATGACTCAAGACCCAATGGTCTCTGCTATTGCCCAAGCCAACACTCCATTTGTTGACAGTCTTGCAACGAGCTATCCGCATGCGCAACTACGCACAGATGGGATGCACGTAGGTTTACCAGAAGGTCAAATGGGGAACTCCGAAGTGGGTCATATGAATCTAGGCGCCGGACGTATAGTCTATCAAGATCTTGCCAAGATCAACAAGGCGGTCAAAGAAGGCACTCTGGCGCAAGAACCTGTACTCCAAGAAGCATTGAACTACGCCAAAGACGAAAATAAAGCTGTGCATTTGCTCGGCTTAGTGTCTGACGGAGGTGTACACTCGCATATCAATCATTTAAAAGGACTTTTAACCGTGGCAGAAGACCACGGTCTGTCTAAGGTCTACGTTCACGCTTTTACCGATGGTCGTGATGTAGACCCTAAAAGTGGCAAGGGCTTTTTGACTCAGCTTAAAAAACACCTCAAGGAATCTACCGGAGAATTGGCAAGCGTTATAGGACGCTATTACGCTATGGATCGCGATACACGCTGGGAACGGGTCAAAAAAGCATACGACCTTTTAGTGCACGGTAAAGGAACACCAAGTACGGATATAGTTGCTAGCATGCAAGAGAGCTATGACAACGATATCACCGATGAATTCATAGAACCCATCTGTATGACAAAGAACGGGGCTCCTGTAGCGACCATAAAAGATGGAGATGTGGTCTTGTTCTTTAATTTCAGAACAGATCGCGGACGGCAACTCACACAAGCCTTGAGTCAACAAGAGTTTCCGGAACAAGAAATGAAGCCTTTAAAGCTGCACTATGTAACCCTTACCAATTACGACGATAGTTTTCACGGTGTAAAGGTGGTCTACGATAAAGAGAATCTGAACGACACCTTGGGTGAGGTCTTAGAAAAGGCTGGCAAGACCCAGATACGTATAGCAGAGACGGAGAAATATCCGCACGTTACCTTCTTTTTCTCCGGAGGTCGAGAAACACCTTTTGAAGGAGAGAAACGGATCTTATGTCCTTCTCCTAAAGTAGCTACTTACGACCTCAAGCCAGAGATGAGCGCTTTTGAGATCCGCGATAAGATCATTCCTGAGATAGCTAACAAAACGGCTGATTTCATTTGTCTGAACTTCGCCAACCCAGACATGGTAGGACATACTGGGGTTTTTGAAGCCGCGGTGAAAGCCTGTGAAACGGTTGATAACTGTGCTGCAGCTATTGTTGAGGCTGCTTTAAAAGAAGATTACGATATTCTGATCATTGCCGATCACGGAAACAGTGAGACCATGATCAATCCGGATGGTAGCCCACATACGGCACATACCACTAATCCGGTACCGCTTTATTGGGTTACCAACGAACCCGCCAGTATTGCCAATGGTATTCTGGCAGATGTAGCACCGACCATCTTAGCCCTTATGGGCGTCTCTATTCCTCAGGCAATGACGGGTAAGATCTTAACACATTAAGCGATTGGAAGAAACGCGTAAAATAGCCATAGATTTTGACGGAACCATAGTGGAAAACGCCTATCCGCGAATTGGCAAACCCATGATTTTCGCTTTTGACACCATGAAAAAGCTTCAAGACAAAGGGTTCCGACTAATCTTATGGACTTACCGACACGGAAAAAGCCTAGACGAGGCGGTGGCCTTTTGCAAGGAGCATGGCGTAGAATTCTATGCGGTAAACCAAAGCTTTCCGGAAGAAGAGGCAACAGACGATGTGTCGCGCAAGATCAATGCAGATATTTTTATTGACGATCGAAACATTGGCGGCATGTGGGACTGGGGCCTGATCTATCAAGAACTTATAGGTGAACGTCCGCAGCAAACCAAAAAATCCAAATCATTATTCCCCTTTTTAAAACGATAATATGATCATTCCAAAGACTGCCGAAGAAATTGAACTCATGCGCGAAAGCGCTTTGATCGTATCTAAAACCTTGGGGATGCTGGCCATCGAGGTCAAACCCGGAGTAACAAGTCTGCATTTGGACAAACTGGCCGAGACCTTTATTCGTGATCACGGAGCCATTCCAGGTTTCTTAGGCTTATATGACTTCCCCAACACCTTGTGTATGAGTCCAAACGCTCAGGTAGTTCACGGAATTCCCAATGACACTCCTTATGAGGAGGGAGATATCATCTCAATTGATTGTGGAGCTATAAAAAATGGATTCTACGGAGATCACGCTTATACCTTTGCTGTAGGCGAAATTGCTCCAGAGGTTGAGCAGCTCCTAAAGGTGACCAAAGAATCACTCTACCTAGGTATTGCGCAATTTAAAAAGGGCAATCGTACGGGCGATGTAGGCTATGCTATCCAGCAGCATTGTGAACAACACGGCTACGGTGTAGTTAGAGAACTCGTAGGGCACGGTTTAGGCCGTACCATGCACGAAGACCCGGAAATGCCTAACTACGGTCGCAGAGGGCGTGGTAAGAAGTTTATTGAGGGCATGACAGTGGCCATTGAACCTATGATCAATTTAGGCACACACCGTATTGAGCAACTCAAAGATGGTTGGACCATCCTCACGCGTGACCGAAAACCCAGTGCGCACTTTGAGCACAACGTAGCTTTGGTCAATGGGAAACCTGAATTGCTTTCAACCTTTGGTTATATTTACAAGGCCCTAGGCATAGAAAGTGACGAAGAAGAACCGTTTAGAGCCGAGGCTCTGGTGTTATAACCCATGAAGGCGATCTTTAAATTCTTTTTAAACCTTTTGCCCAGACCACTGCTGATTCGATTGAGTTATGTGGTCAGGCCTGTTTTGGCCTTTTTCATGCGGGGAAAACGCTACATCGACCCTATAGATGGTAGAGGTTTTCGCAGCTTCTTAGCTTACGGATATGCAAAAACTCGAGAGAATGTGCTGTCTCCAAGCACTTTGTCATTAGAAAGACACCGTTTACTTTGGTTGTTTTTAAAACAAGAGACTGACTTGTTCACTAAGCCGCAAAAGCTCTTGCATTTTGCACCGGAACAAGCCTTTTACAAGCGTTTTAAAAAGATGGCGCATTTAGATTATGTTACTACGGATCTCAATTCTCCTATAGCCGATGTAAAAGCTGATATCTGTAATTTACCTTTTGAAGATTCTAGTTTTGATGTGATCTTGTGCAATCATGTACTGGAACACATTCCAGATGACACCCAAGCCATGAAGGAGTTATTTCGCGTCTTGCGCCCAGGTGGTTGGGGAGTATTTCAGATCCCACAGGATCTCAATAGAGCGTCTACCTTTGAAGATCCCAGTATTACCGACAAAGAAGAACGTACTCGTATCTTCGGTCAATACGATCACGTACGTGTTTATGGTCGTGATTACTTTGATAAATTGCGCGAGGTAGGCTTTGAGGTAACTGCTGTGGATTATACCCAGACCATAGGCAAAGAAATGTCAGACACCTATAGATTGGCGTGGGGAGAGCTTATCCCCTATTGCAAAAAACCGTCAGCTTAATCTCTGAGCAAAGGTTCGAATCCCGGAGAATAATAAACAGCGGTAGAATCTCCGACCGCAAAGGTCAAATAGGCCTCTACTCCACTTAAACGGCTCAATAATTCTTTAGACTTCGCTAACCCTAAGGCCATAAATGTAGTAGCGTAGGCATCTGCTTCTGCGCAGGTTTTAGCAACTACGGTCGCACTGGTCACATCGCTGGTCTCTGCGGAGCCAGTAAGCGGATTCAAAGTATGAACATAGCGTTTCCCGCTGTTAGGGTCCACTCTGAATTTTCGGTAGTTCCCAGAGGCCGCCATGGCCAAATCTTGTAAACTGACCTTAGCTTGCAATCCTCGTACTTCTAAATTGGAGTCTACAGCTTCTATACCTGTGATCCACGGAGAATTCCTTTCTATATTGGTGCCGGAGGCATATACCTCACCGCCCAGCTCGACCAAAAAGTCAGTCAATCCTTCGCTTTTCATATAGCTAACTATCCTATCTATCCCGTAACCTTTTGCAATAGCGTTGAAATCAAAATAGATCTGCGGATGCGCCTTGGAAATGGTCCCGTCTGAGTTGAGTTTAACCTTATTGAATCCAACATAAGTCATAAGAGAATCCAAGGTAAGGCTGTCTATTCGAGCTAGCGGTTTCTCATCGCCAAATCCGTAGGCATTGCGCAACACTCCTATGGTAGGATCGAAATAACCTCCGGATTCTTGGTGGATACGTTGAGCAAGCTTATAAACGTCCTGCAACATGGCATCGGTAATCTGAGTAGAATCGCCCTGGTTGATCCGTGTGATATCGCTATCTTTCCAGTAGGTGCTCATGGATTGATTCACAGCATTGATCACCGAATCTACGCCAACGCTGAGATCTAATTTATCGCTGTGAAAATACTTGATAGAAAAGGTGGTTCCGAACGCTCCGCCCTGTAGGGTGTGCAGCTGCGGATTTGTTTCTTGACACCCAACCGCCAAGAGCAGTAGCAGTCCAACAATACTGGATTTAAATAATTTCTTGAAGTCCATGGTAGACCATAGTATATGATTCATCTTTTACCGGAGGTTTTGCATAGTCTGATCCGTGTCCAAGCCCCACTCCGGCGTAGTAGGTCTTGGCGTTGAATTTATCGGCATGCTGTTTTATGGTTTGCATAAAGACAGGATCGTAAGCCTTTGCATCTTGTGGATAAGCAATGGCCCGCACAATGACAAAGTGAAGGTCTTTGTTCTTTAAGGCCACAAACTGCGGATCTTTTTTAAGCTTTGAATTCACACCGAGGAATTCATAGCCTTGTTCTTCCAGATCCTTGCCCACAATATTCATGGCTAGATTATGTAATTCCTGTGCTGAGAGTGGCGTCATTTGGTCTTATCCTTTAGGCTCCTGTGCTGCTTTGATTCACGATTACAAAAATAACCATTTTTACTGCGGATTCAGCAAATCAAACTGCCAACCTGTTCTCTTATTAACTCAATTTAAGGCATAAAAAAACCGGCACTTTAGTACCGGTTTTTTTCTATTAAGAGGCAATTCTAATTATTGCTTAATAACTCGCTTTACGATAGTACCTTCTGTGGTGTATACTTTCACAAAGTAGATGGCCGTATCCAAACCTGTAAGATCCAGATCCACAGTATCGGTTGTACTAAAGGTCTTGTTTGTGATCAGTCTACCGCGAATATCGCGCACCTCAACCGCTTCTATCGTTGCCGATGGAGCTACTACACGCACAAGGCCTGTAGTTGGGTTAGGCACCACACTCAAGTTGGTCAACTGATCGTCGTTGGTGTTGAGCACTTTCTCTTCAAAGAACACTAAGAAACGATCCTCGTCCATTCCTGCCTCCGCAGCAAAGCTATAGTTAGCCGTGCTCAGGTTGGTAATGGTTCCCGTTACCTTATCCTCTAAGTAAACGTTTAGCTCAGTAGGCAAAGTTCCCAATTCAATATCATTCAACGAAATGGTGAACAATTGGTTCTCTTCTATTTGAGAACGGAATCCTACTTGGATCTCTGCTCCCATATCAAATGCCTCGCGAGCCTGAATGGTCAATTGCTCGCCAGTAGCCAAGGTAGAGAATAGAGAAACTGGAGTACCCAAACGCTTAGCGTCGAACTGCGGCTCAAAACCTGCAGTAGCTCTGTCCATAAAGGCTACCAACATCTGGCTACCCAACTTATAGGTCTCGTTCTTTACGTTCAACCACAGACGCACTTTAGAAGCGTCAAATGACTTGTAATCTGTATTGTTGCCAACCACACGCTGATCGTTCTCGTAGGTAACGGTTCCTGCGGCCAAAGCCTTGAATCCGAATCCTTGTCCAGAAGCGATGTACTGCGTTGGAGCAGTTCCACCATTGGCAGCAGCTGTACCTCCAACAGTAGCAACATACATGGAAATATCTCCCATATCATAGTTGGCCTCATTATAACCGTCGTAAGCCGCACTCGGCCCATTAATATGGTTCCAGAAATAAAGCGTTCCTACTACAGTACTGTTATCGGCTACAAATACATCTGCATCTATTGCAGAAGGGTATGGATTAGCCGTCACATTGGCACTTGCATTCTGAGATCCGTTGTATCCGGCGGCAAAAGTGAATACCCCATTGTTCAGTGTACCATCATCGTAGGTGAAGTTATAAACTGCACCATCTGGAACCGTTGGAGATGCTTGTGGCATCAATAGATACCCTTCTCCTGGGTTAATGGTTCCTGTATAGTTTGCCCAGTTATCTCCGTTATCGTCTGCCCAGTTCTCAACTCCTGGATCAGAAGCTGCAACTGCAGTATTAGGCACAAAACTAGCCGTATTGTGATTTCTAAACTGCACAGCTGTTCCAAATGTGTTGGCACGAGTACTTCCACTCATTGGGTTACCAACGATCATAAAGTCGCGGTTATCTAGAGAAGGAGACGTCTTGCGAACAATGATACTACCGTTATTGGTAACAACAGCATCGTCGTTGATCTGTACTACAGAACCTTCGTGTGCGACATCTAAAGTACCATCTACAACAATATTACCAACTGCGCTTAATGTTCCACCTGCACTTACGGTAAGGGTTGCTCCCGGATCAATATCACAGGCACAAGCCGTGATATCTCCATTAGTGGCCGTGTCGAAGTTACTTGCAATGGTTGCAATGGTTCCGGCATTTGGAGTTACATCCCAAGATCCTCCAGAGAAGGTAGAACCGGTTCCCTCTACAGTAACTACTACATCACAAGTAGTAACACCTCCAGCACCGTCGTCTGCAGTGATGGTCACAATATTCTCTCCAAGATCAGCACAAGTAAAGGCTGTTTGGCTTAGTGATACCGCAACCGCATTTCCACAGTTTTCGGCCAAGCCACCCGCATCAGGAATAAAGGCAACAAAATCGTTGGTTGCAGTCCAGTTGGTGTTGTTTCTTCCTGGAGTTGCATAAAATTCTGAAGCATCAGCATTTTCGATTCCTTGAGTACGAGTTCCGCCATCTGAGGTGATATTGGTTCCGTGGATCTCTACCACCCCAGTACTTTCGAACATCTTAACTTGGAAAGTATTCTGAATTCCTGTACCGCCACTAATATAGTGACGTATGTTGTCGTAATTAACAATGAAAGTTCGGTTTGGCGCCGTACCAATAGTTGCATAACTAATGGTCGAACCAGCATCTGGTGTAAGATCGTCCCACATACCAGCAATCTGATTATTCGGAGTTGCACTGTTACCCAAGGCAGTGTTGTTGAACGCGCCAAGGCCAGCATTGGTAAAGCTAATATATCCGTTGGATGCGATATAGGCTGTTGTATAATCGGTTCCGAAGAAATTGAAAGTAAATCCGATAGGCACACCGATACCAGCGTCGTCACCTAAAGTCACTTCGGTATCAACAGCAGTGATATCTTCTGGAGCAAAGGTTCCGGTTTGATCAACCGTGTATCCACCTCCAGGCAATAGGTTAGAGATAACGTCAGCTTCTACAAGCGTTGCGTTCCCTGCACCATCTAAAGTCAAAGTAGCGTTTTGGCAAACCAATTCTGGGTTACCGTCAGTTACGTCTATAGATTGCGTTGGAGCAGCAGGTGATCCGTCACAATCTTGAGTTGTAAATGTTATAGTATGTGTACCCACACCAGCAGCAGACGGATCAAAATCAAAAGTTCCATCTCCGTTGTCTGTTACACCTGGTCCTGAATACACACCCGCCGCTAAAGCAGATCCTCCACTCAAGGTCTGTACCGCTTCCGTTACGCAGAATGTATCTCCACCTACCAAGTTAAAACTCGCACTTGGCGAAGTAAAGTCTTGTACACCATCAGTTACACTACTAGTTGAGCCTTGAGACGCATTCACACCTAATCCTCTTCTAGCAAAGGCATCCCAGATCAAACACTGATTGGCTCCGCCGTAAATATTCAAATCCGCCTGAAGGATAGCATCGCGTCCGTCAACAAATCCTGGACTACAAGGCTGTAGCTTCATAGCCTCAGATACTAGGTTCAAAGCAATGTTGTTTCCGCCTGTCCCGCTGTAGAAATCGGTATCAAAACCATATACATCGATCAGGTCCCAAGTCATTTCCCAAAGCATGGTTGCCCAAACAGATCCAACTCCGTGAGGAACAGATACCGAAGAAATATTGCTGTAAGTCTGCGTGTTATTCTCTCTATTGTACGGCTGCGGACGAATCCCTGAGCCAGTTGTGGATTGTTCGAACAAGAAAGTTCCAACCGGACGATTGGTATTAGATGCGTCTCCTGATTTCATGGTAAGGATTAGACCTAAGAAGTCACTCCAACCTTCTCCCATTTGCTCGCTGTTCCCTAAACATCCGGCAGCAGCAGGACCTCCCGTAAGACGGTTAGACCATCCGTGGCCGTATTCGTGGGCGATTACTAGGTTATCAAAATCACCATCGGCAAATTGACCGTTTCCGTTATTATCACAAACATACATCTGCATTCTTGGGTTACCTCCGTCAGATGGAGTACCGAAGTTCGCGTTACAAGTTCCAGAACCGTCTTGAGCCTCTGCATCTACAGAGTCTCCGCCAATTCCACCGTTGCCGTAGTTGTTCTCTTGGAAGTTTCCGGCAGCTTCGTCGAAACCATACTCATAAAGTACATCGTGAATTACATTGGTCCAGTAAAATAAGTTCGTTATCGCCGCATCTTCTGATTGATTCGCGGTAGTATAAGGTATGGTTAAAGTATAGTCAAAATCTAGACTCGCACCTCCGTTTGGCGTATAACCAGGGTTGTCACCATCTTCATAGGCGAAACAGTTATTTCCACGCGCCGTGGTGAACTCGGCACCAGTTGCGCCGTTTGTATCGTGCCATCCGTGAGGAGAAGCATTAGTGTTTTCAGGATTTACAACCAATACGCGTCCCGTACTGTGGTTCGGAGACTCGTCTGGCATAGCGTAAACACGATATTGAGCCGGTACCGGAGCAGCGGCATTTACAACCATAGTCGGTGTATAAGCTACATCTGCCTTTGGAGCTGGATGCGGACCAATAAAAGGCAAATCGTTGCTGTGGTCGTGACTAAAGTCACAATAGTTGGTAAAGTTGTATTTGCTAATGATCTCACCACTTTGCGCATCTACAAAGAAATTGTACCAATCGGCACTACGGGTCTCTGCGATAGAAAGTTCCCAAGTAAGTGTCAGGCCGTCTTTAGCATCGTAGTGATACACCAATTGTGTTGGGATCTCACGCTCTGAAATTCCAGCTTTACTATAAAGAACCACCCCATTGTCTTTGCGTTCCAACTGTGTCAAGGGCTCGGACATACTGTAGACCATACGTGTTGCCACATTTTGGATGGCCATTTCTGCTGTCATGGCGGAGCCGCTCTTGTCCTTGGCCTCATTGAAGAGGTTCTTGATCATTTTATTGTTAAAGTTGCTCAGCTTCCCATCGGCATTGATATGAATGCTCGATTCGGTTCCTTTTACTGGAATTCCGTTAATGGCCTGAACAAAATAAACGTGATGCGTACCGCTTACGGCACTCGTATGCTCAGAGGTGATAACATAATCGGCATCTTCTTGAAAAAGAGCCTCTTTTGCTACTAATTCCTGTAATTGTTGATCTAAATTGAAGTTGCGGGTTTGTCCCTGAGCAGTAAAGGTCGCTCCTAATGTCAAGCAGGCAAGGATTCCAAAAATCGCCTTTTTTACTGACAATGAGACAGTTAAGTAATTAAGATACATAATAAGTACGGTTAAATTTTGATAATTAGGGGTTGAACACAAGCTAGTTAGTCGTCAAAATAGTATTTAATCGATGAAATACAAGGGAAAATCAAGAAATGTTAAGGATCTCATAAAAAAAGTGCCAATTCACTAAGTGATTGGCACTTTTTTGTTTAAAGTTTGAGATTTATTCCTTGATCAAACGCAAGCTCTGCGTACCGGTATCTGTAGTGACCTTAAGAATATAAACTGCAGCGTCTAGTTCTGCTACGCTAAAGCTAGTTTGATCTGCGCTCAGCTGATGTTGCATGACTTGTCGTCCGCGGATATCGTAAACAGTTACGGCCTGAATAACGGTACCATTAGGCGCACTTAGTGTAACCATATCACTGGCCGGGTTTGGATGCAAGCCCACAGCTGCCAATTGATTGTCATCAACACTTAAAACACGCTGTTCAAACACCAAACTGAAACGATTGTCGTAAGTGCCATTTAAGGCCCTAAAGGTGTAATCGCCCTGGGTTAGATCGGTTTGTGTATTTAAAACATGATCTATCAGATATACCGGTATATCCAAAGGCATACTATCAAATTCCATCTCGGCAATACTAATGGTAAAGACCGCATCGGCCTCTATCATACTGCTCATACCAAGAACGACCTCAGCCTCTGCTTCCCAAACCGGAAGGCCATTAATGGCTAGCTCCTCTCCAGTTTGTAATTGCGAGTAAATAGACACAGGCGTTGCCAATCGCTTGGCATCAAAATGCAGCTCCATGGCAACAGTAGCTCCGTCTACAAAAGCGATCAAAGCTTGCGAACGCAAACTGTAGGTCTCATTCGTTAAATTCAACCAGATACGATCTCGAGTTGTCGGTTCTAAGGCTCTAAAGGTATTATTCGGACCTGTTACACGCATGGCATTGTTAAAGTTCACAGTTCCCGCAGCGGCAGCCTTATAGGCGAATCCTTGTGCAGATGCAATGAACTCCGTTGGTGCAACACCGCCATTGGCAGCAGCTACTCCTCCTGAACCGGTAGTGTACATAGAAATATCACCCATATCGTAATTCAACGGAGCATATCCTGGATAGGTCCCAGAAGGTGCGGTAAGGTGTTCCCAAAAATAAAGGGTGGATACAATCGCAGCATTCTCCGCAATGAACAGGTCAGCATCTATAGCAGAAGCATATGGATTGCTCACCAGGTTTGGACTGGAATTCTGATCTGTATTGAAAATAGCCGTAGTAGCAACAGGACCACTGTTAAGCGTACCCGTGTTAAAATCAATAGTAAATACTCCAGAAGGACCAGCATCAACGCCTCTTCTTCTATACATATAGCCTTCTCCAACATTTAGAGTTCCCGTAAAAGGTGACCAGTTGTCCCCGTTATCATCGGCAAAATTCTCTGCGGATGGGAATGCGGTTGCAACATCAGTATTTGGTACAAAATTCAATGTGTTGTGACCAAACATACGTACGCGAGCCGTATCATATAAACCAGTCGCAGCTTGCATAGTCATTGGAGAACCGATAATGCTGAAGTCTCTCAAGGATAGACTCGGTGTGGTTTTTTGCACACTGATCGAACCTGTATTGAGCGTCGTAGCAGTCTCTAAGGTCTGCACCACCGAACCTTCGTGCTCTACCACGAGGTTTCCAGTAGCTCCTACTACTATCTCATCTGTAGCTAGTAGATAATCTCCCGCAGCCACGGTTACTGTTCCGGCTCCGATGATACAGGCACAAGACTCTATGCTTCCTGTTACGGTATTATAATCACCAGAGAAGACAACAACAGCTCCAAGATCTGGAGTTCCATTAGTCCAAAGGGCTCCGTCCCAATCCGTCACGCGACCATTGATGGTAATGTCTGTAGTACAACTATCAATATTACCGGCATCGTCAAAAGCGTATAAGGTCTCACTCACTGTGCCTACATCACCACAGCTGTATTGTAAGGGAGCATCGGCAATAATGGGTAAGTCCCAAGTTATGGTAGACATACCAAATGCCCCAGTATTTGTGATCAATACATGCATAAAATAGGTTTTCCCAGCTTCAAAAGATCTTACCGGACCAGTATCTGATGCTGTAAGCACTCCGCTGTTATTGTAATTGACAAATCCCAGGTAATTAGGTGAAGTAAACAGATCGATTCCAAGATCGGGCTTCGCATCAAAGAAGGTGATCACGTTCCCATCGGAAGCAGAGGTTCCTGTTGCAACAGGAGTATAATCTCCAGTGACAGGAACTGTAAATGCAAATTCATTGATAAGGAAAGGATTTCCTCCATAAATTACAGAGGTACTTCCTGCGGTGGTCTCAGAATCAAAACCAGTGGTTTCGAAGCCGAGATAGAAACGTGCAGCATTATCTGAGGAGCCTCCGTCTGCATCAGCAGGAGCCACAAGTACGTTTCCGTCAGCACCCAGCTCCACCGTTACGTCTTGGCATACCGCAATAGGAGCAACAATATCTTCACAAAACTTAAAATTATCTACAGCGACATAAATAAAACTGCCGCTTGTGGTCACTTCTATCTCGTCTACATCGACTCCTGTAAAATCAGAAGCCCCATCTGTAGCAAAGTTTACCGTAGAGAATCCATTAGTAGAACCAAAAGTCGTTGGAAAACTACCTGTTTTGGTAAAACTGTAAACCTCTACACCATCGAGTAGACCGCGAACGGTCAATGAGCCGTCGTTGGTAGGATTAGCTCTATTAGCCTCCGAAGAAACAAAGACCTCGAAACTTTCCATATAGATCAGTGAAGTATTGGTTACACTAATAGAATAGGTCTTATCAATTCCTTGATCGTCTATATTGTCTAAATAACGGTCAGAAGATCCTGCTCCTGCCCCGATAAACTCATCCACACTGAAAAGGGTGGTACTGGTCGAGAAAGGCACCCCAGCACGCGTCCAAACATTGGCGTCCAGCGCTAAAGCTTCGAAAGTTTCCACATAGCAAGAAGATACCAAATGTACTTCTGCTTCTGTAAAAGGATCTGGAGGAGTGTTACCATCCAAATCGGCAATATCTGTTCCAGGCAACAGATCTAGTCTAAGGGTACCTTCGCCAGAGATTCCGGTGATACTCACTGTATAGGTATTGGCAGAACCGCTTACGCTGTCCACACTCCCTGTAGCTGTTCCTGTTAAGGTCAGACTAAAATCGTCCGTGGAAACATTTACCGCATCCTCATTGAAGACAACAGTATAATCCACACTACTGGCATTTGCTTCTGGGTCTCCTACTAAGCTAGCTGCAAGTACTATTGGTGGATCTGTCGCAGAAACTCCCTCGCAATGCTCAAAGTTGTCTGTTGCTATATAATTGAAGGCACCACTAGTCGCAATTCTTATCTCGTCGATATTAGACAGACTGTAATCCGCAGCTCCATCTGTGGCAAAATCTACCGTAAACCAGCCGCCATTGGTAGAGAAATCTGTTGGAAAACCAGTGGTCTTGGTAATGGTGAATACTGTACTCCCCCCCTAAAACTCCAGTTAAGGTAAGGGTTCCGTCGTCGGTAGGGTTTGTTCCGCCATCAGAAGAGGCGTAAAAATCCATGGCTTCAACATTGAAAGCTTCGCCGCCCGAAGTGGAAATAGAATAGTTTTTATTAACCCCCAGATCAGTATCATTGTCTAAAAACTGATCGGAGCCCGACGAGCCGCCTCCAGCAAAAAAGCCAACATCGAAAACATCGCCGGTGGTCTCGAAACCAATACCGTTACTGGAGAAAACTATATCGCCAGAAACAAAACTTTCAAAGGTTTCCTGAAAACAGCGCGTAACCACATGATCCTCGCCAGCTGTAAAAGCAGGCGCCGGAGAATTGCCCAAAGTATCCTCTATATCGTTTGTTCCAGAGAGATCAACGCTAATGGTTCCTTCTCCAGAAATATTGTCTACTGTTATGGTATAGGTGTTTACAGAGCCACTTATGGACGCTAAGTTACCCAGGGTACCCACGGCATCTAAAGCAAAATCATCTAAAGTGACATTAACCGCCTCCTCATTAAAGGTGACTAAAAAGTCAACGCTAGTCGCGGTACTGGTTGGCGTACCCACCACGGCTATGGACTGCACAAAAGGCGGATCCGTGTTCAATATCTCGCTGTCAATGATAAAATCATCTAATGCTACATATTGCAGGGATCCTTGCAAGGTGAATTGCAATTCGTCTATGTTCAAGATGCTGTAATCTGCTCCCGGCTCCGTGGCGAAGTCGAGTTCAAAGAATCCTTCATTGACAGAAAAGTCAGCGGGAAACCCAGAGGTTTTGGTATAAGTCCAAACGGTGACTCCAGCTAGTTTTCCAACAAATTCTACGCTTTGACCTGTGGTTGGCGTGTCGCCCGTGGCAATTGCAGACACATACATGTCTATGGACTGCATAGTAAAGGCCGCGCCACCAGTAGTTATGGAAAAGGACGATCCTGTAGCGGCAATGCCCAAGTTATCCATAAACTTATCGGAGCCCCCAGCTCCTGCATTGACAAAAGTGGTAACGTCAAAATCGGTGTTGCTGGAAGTAAATGTCTTTCCGTCCAGAACAAAGCTATCGGTACCGTCTGCCAATGCCTCAAAATCTTCTGTGAACTGCGCTTGGGCGGTAGTCACTGCAAATAGCAGCAAGAAGGCGCAAAAAAAGTAATTAAAAATCGATTTCATTTCTAGTTGATTAGAACACGAGTATTTGAGTTCCTATTTAAGAAATAGGTAGAACTGCCCGTGTCCGGTTCATTTAAATTTTACATCTTAGCACTATGATTTCGACAAATTCCTTTGCTGATCTGTTTCAGTCCATCAAAACTGCCAAAACAGAATCCGAAGAGATCGCTGCCGCTTTCGCCTTAGCAGATCACTATCAGGAATTACTGGAAGAACACGCTTTACTGAGAGACTTTTCGAATAAAGAAGAGACCTTCTTAGATGGTGGTGTTGCCTTGGCTTCTCAATACGCCTTGGACTGTCTGCGAGACCCGCTGCGTACTACACGCTTTATTACGGGCACCTATCAAGCGATCAAAGATCAGCTTGTCGATAGAGACAGCGTGAATCTGCTTTATGCAGGTTGCGGACCGGCGGCACCACTGATCTTGCCATTTTTGCACAACTTTTCTCCCGATCAAGTTCGAATAAGTCTTTTGGACATTACCAAAAGCTCTATCAAAGCGGTCAAAAGTCTAGTAGAAGCCTTACAATTACAAGATTATATCACAGACTATATTACTGCGGATGCAATAACCTATAAGGCCCCAAAGGAGCACTATGATATCATGGTATCGGAAACGATGGACAAAGGCCTTACCAGAGAGCCTCAAGTGAGGATCATGCAAAACCTCTTACCCCAATTAAAGGCTACTGGTTTGTTTATACCACAAACCATAGATGTGTATGGGGAGCTGACATTTTACGGAAAGGAACCCTACTTTGATCTCTATAAAGAGCTTCAGACTTTAGGTCCCTGTTATAAAACAACGCAGCGAACGAAACTGTTTAGCATTGCGAAAGATGTTTCCTCTGAGCAGCCGTTTGAATTCGAATCAGAAAGGATTCAAATTCCAGCAGATCTCACAGAAACACCAGACGCCGCGGTTTTTGCCGAAATACAAGTTTACAAAGAACGTATTTTGCCCAAGGCAAAATCATTGATTAGCAATTCGTATTGCATTCGTTCACTAGTGGGGGAAGAAAACAAACACTTTAAGTTCTGTTATTCGACCGCAGGCACTCCAACTTGGAAACTGCAGATCGATTAAGTTCTACAGCTTATTATTAAGAACGCGATGGATAGATACCCTGAAGGGCAATGATCCAATTGGTCACTATTAAAGGCTGAATGTTATTCACCGGAAGATTTGATCCTGTATTCCCTACAGTCAATCCGTTCAATGGCTGATCTGGCGTTGCAGAATTAAATCCTAAAGACGGCACAAAAGAACGTCCGGATTGTTGCCCAGGTGTAGCTATAGAAGCTCCAGAAAAGGGAGTACTCGCGTTAGCATCTGCAGCACTGGCATTCATTGTAGCAGTGTGCGTGTGCGATGGCAGCTGGGTTACGATAAGAGTATTCGTCTCTGTTCCGATTTTCTGACCCATGATATAGTTAGAAAGCCCCGGCCCATTACCGTTGTGTAAATTGATACGCCCTCTCAGATCTGGAAGTGCGAAAGTAGTTCTACCGTCTCCACCGTACATGGTTCCTAAGAGTGAAAAAAGTGCTGAATTAGAAGCGATGGCTAAGAGTTGGCCGTCGCATTTCGCCCAACCTACAGGCGCGAAGTTGAACCCCACACTCATGAGTTGTCCAAGAAATGGTTCCATAATTTGTATTGGTTTTAGTTAAAGTGAAAAATTTAAGTTTATCGTGTTGTTGGTGAGTTGGTTCTTAACGGTAGGAAGTGTTTTGGCACCAAGAGCTTGGTGTTTTTCCCAGTGACTCGAATGCGCGAAAGCTTGCTTCTGATTTACACAGAGCAAACCGTAATTCTCGCGTCCGTCTTTAGAGATACGGAAATAGAATCGGGGCAATTCGCCCTTTTTTCTACCTGGCCAATCACTTTTAAAACTGTAATCGCCATTGGAGTCGGTGTGGAAATATCCTCGTTTTAGTTTCCAACTCGAATTCGCATCTTTGAACCAAACCTCTACTTTGGCATTGGCCACCGGCATTAAGGAATCTACATCTAAGATCTGACCTTTTATCTCAAGGTGCTTGTCTAGTTTCAATCCGGATCTGAAATCGGTTTTCTCGTTGGAATAACTTGAATATCCTGGAAAATTTGAACCTGGGTTGACGTTGGCTAGTGTTGCTGTTCCAATTAATGAAAAACCAACAGTAGCTACTGCTGAGTTGCGCAAGAATTTGCGTCTTGAATTGTCTGGTTTCATAATTGCGGTTAGTTATTGCTTAAAGTTAATAAAATAAATCGGTCTTGAATAAAAAAAAGAGTTGCCCCAAGTGGAACAACCCTTTCGTCAAATGAAAGCCTACATTATTAATTTCTAGAAGGATAAACTCCCTGTAGCGCAATAATGTAGTTTACAACCTGTACAGGCTGCATATTGTTGGCTGGCTGACCACCACCGGTATTTCCTGTTTGCACTGAACTGGCATTTAGCGTTACATCTGGACTCGCACCGTTAAATCCTTGGGTTGCCGTGAAGGTTCTCCCCGACAAAGTTCCCGGAGTAGCAATGGTTGCATTTGCGGTTGCTGCGGATTGGGTAGCGTCCGAGCCACTAACATTTAAAGAAGCTGTATGGTTGTGGGGCGGCAAGTTAGACGCTTGTAAAAGCGTAGTTTCTGCACCTGTCTTTTGTCCTAGAGGACGAGGGGTGAGTCCTGGGCCGTTTCCGGCTCCGATAGGAGCACGACCTCTTAGATCTGGCAAGCCAAAGGTAGTTCTACCATCACCTCCGTAAGTGGTTCCCAAGATCGAGAACAAGGCGGTGTTTTGACTGATCGATAATAGTTGTCCCTCACAAAGAGCCCAACCTCTGGGGGCAAAATTTCCCCCGAACATAATGATTTCTCCTATAAATGGATCCATAATAATATGATTTAAGTGATTTCCCGTTAATGAAGCTGTTTTATGCTTCTTTGGTAAAACTAGTGGAGTCACTTTGCATGAGTAAGGGTATAAATACCCGTTTTCAATTTTAATGGGATGTCTTACCTTCGCCTTATGAAGAATTCCTTAAAGATCCTCGGTGAGATTGCCGACAGCCTTTACAACCCAGAGCTTCATTATCAGGAGCTTTTCAACGGGTGTCAAACCTATAAATCCCTTTTATTGGAGATAACGGCAATAAAGCTCGAAGAAGAACAGCACCGCAACGATATATATACAGATGCAGGCCGTGCCGTTGGCACAGAATGGGCCATTCGCTGTGTAGAAGACATTATGCGAACCAGAGCGTATAGCAGTGCCGTATATCAGGCTGTCAAAGAGCTAAACGATACGTTGGATCGCCCCGTTCGTTTGATCTACGCGGGAACAGGCCCCTTTGCTACCTTAGTATTACCGCTCATTACGCGATTCAGTCCGGAAGAGCTGCAATTGGATCTGCTGGAAATTAATCCGGAAAGCGCTGCACATTTAAAACAAGTATTAAAGCATTTCGAGGCAGAGGCCTATGTTCGGGAATTCGCTGTTACAGATGCTACGACCTATCAAATTGCTGAGCCAGAAGGTGTTGATATTTTACTGAGTGAAACTATGCAAGCCGGATTGGCGCAGGAACATCAGGTAGCTATATGTTACAACCTATTGCCGCAACTCCCGGAGCACACTGTACTTATCCCAGAGGAGATCACCTTAAAGCTCTATGCCGTGAATCAGGATAAACAGCATCAGCATAAATTATCATTGAATCCAGAAGCGGAACCAAACTTCTACACAGATCTCGGCACGCTTTTTACCTTAGACCGCCCAACGGTTATGCAACAATACAAAAAGATCAATGCGCAAGGGGCAGAAGCCGAATTCGAGGCAGTAGATATTGAAATCCCAAAAGACACCCACAGAAAACACCAGCAACTGTCTATCGCTACGCAGATCTTCTTGTATAAGGACATAGAGCTTAAATTAGAAGAATCAGGTCTCACCGCTTTGCGCATACTGCAGCCGCTTAATCCTATGATGCGAACAGTGAAGAATGTACGAAGCAGGTACTATACAGGCGAGGCTCCCGGTTTGGATTTTGAATTGAACGTATAAAAAAACCCTCGGCTATAACCGAGGGTTTTTTGTTTATGTTTTTTATCCGCCGAAATCGTCAAAGCGAATATTCTCGTCTGGGATTCCGAAATCTTCTCCCATTTTCTGTACTGCTTTGTTCATCAGTGGTGGACCACAGAAGTACAATTCAATATCTTCTGGAGCTTCGTGGTGATTCAAATAGTTATCGATCACACATTGGTGAACAAAACCTACAAAACCATCTCCAGGAGCATCCAAGCTCTCTTTAACCTTCCAGTTGTCTTCTTCTAATGGCTCTGAAAGTGCCAAATAGAATTTGAAGTTCGGGAACTCACGCTCCAATTCTTTGAAGTGCTCCAAGTAGAACAATTCACGCTTAGAACGCCCACCGTACCAATAGGTCACCTTACGACCTGTCTTTAAGGTCTTGAACAGGTGATACAAGTGCGAACGCATTGGTGCCATTCCTGCTCCACCTCCTACGTAAAGCATCTCCGCTTCACTGTGGTTGATAAAGAATTCACCGTAAGGTCCTGAAATGGTCACTTTGTCTCCTGGCTTCTGTGCAAAGATGTATGAAGATGCCACACCTGGGTTTACGTTCATCCATTGGTTCTTGGCACGATCCCATGGCGGAGTCGCAATACGAACGTTTAGCATGATCTCACGCCCTTCTGCAGGATAAGAGGCCATGGAGTAAGCGCGTTCTACAGTTTCTGTGTTTTTCATTACCAATGGCCACAGACCAAACTTGTCCCATTCCATTTGGAACTTGTCTGGAGTCTCGTGCTCCTCTGGGTGTGCCGTGATGTCCATATCGCTGTATTTGATCTCACATGGTGGAATCTCTATCTGGATATATCCTCCGGCTTTGTAGTTCATATCCTCAGGGATCTCTACTACGAATTCTTTGATGAAAGAGGCCACGTTGTAGTTACGAACTACAGTAGCTTCCCACTTCTTGATACCAAACACCTCTTCTGGGATGGTGATATTCATGTCTTGTTTTACTTTTACCTGACAGGCCAAACGCGCTCCGGCTTTTAGCTCTTTTCTGGTAAAGTGTGGAGTTTCTGTAGGCAAAGCCTCTCCGCCACCTTCTAAGACATGACATTCACATTGGATACAAGTACCTCCACCACCACAGGCAGATGGCAAGAAAATCTTTTGGTTCCCCAAAGTACTTAGCAAAGTACTTCCGGAAGGAACTTCTATTTCCTTTTCACCATTGATCGTGATAGTCACAGGACCAGATGGCGATAGTTTTTCTTTAGTGAACAACAATAGGGCAACCAATAACAAGATCAGCACCAAGAAGGCAACGATCGTGGCCCCTATTACTCCTAAACTTACTTCTAGTATAAACATATTAAGGGTTCATTACTTCCAAAGCAGCAGTAGCTTCGGTAGTTTGTTCTGATTTTTCTTTTTCCAATTCGTCTCCGGCAGCCGTATCGGTCTGCTCGGTAGCAGGGGCATCATCACTTTCTGGTAACATTCCTCCGAAGCTCATAAAACCAATAGCCATAAGGCCGGTAATGATAAAGGTGATTCCCAAACCGCGAAGTGGCGCCGGTACATTCGAGTAACGGATCTTCTCACGGATTGCAGCAATAGCTACAATGGCAAGGAACCAACCGATTCCAGAGCTAAATCCGTAGTTCAAAGCAAGCCCGAAAGAAGCGATCTCACGAGACTGCATGAAAAGGGAACCTCCAAGGATAGCACAGTTCACCGCGATAAGCGGTAAGAAGATCCCTAAGGAGTTGTATAGTGATGGTGAGAATTTTTCTACCACGATCTCCACCAATTGTACCATGGTGGCAATAGTGGCGATAAAGAGAATAAAACTCAAAAAGCTCAAGTCATAAGTAGCGTACTCTTCGCCCAACCAGCTCAGTGCACCTTCTTGTAAGATGTAGGTGTCTAACAACCAGTTGATCGGCACCGTAACGGTCAATACAAAGATTACCGCAGCTCCAAGGCCCACAGCAGTAGATACTTTCTTAGATACCGCCAAATACGAGCACATACCCAAGAAGTAGGCGAACACCATGTTCTCTACAAAGATGGACTTAAAAAATAATTCAATGTGTTCCATAATATCTGTTCTTTAAGGCCTAGTTTTCTTCGATTAGATCTTTGTTTCGGCTACGTTGTACCCAGATGATGATCCCCACCACGATAAGCGCCATTGGAGGCAATACCATGAAACCGTTGTTCTCATATCCGTAAGCGTACAAGCCACTCTTCTCTACAGGGTTTCCAAAGATCTCGATCCCGAACAAAGTTCCAGATCCGAAAAGCTCTCTGAAGAATCCTACGATCACCAAGATCAAACCGTATCCAAGGGCGTTACCGATTCCGTCTAAGAAAGACTTCCAAGGTCCGTTACCCAAAGCAAAGGCCTCAAATCGTCCCATGATGATACAGTTGGTGATGATCAGTCCAATGAATACAGACAGCTCCTTACTCAATTCGTAAGAGAATGCCTTAAGCACTTGGTCTACAATAATTACCAAGGTAGCCACTACAATAAGCTGCACGATGATTCGAATCTTTGATGGAATTATGTTTCGCATCAAAGAGATAATTACGTTACCCACACCCAATACAAAGATTACCGACACAGCCATAACCACAGAGGGTACAAGCTTCGCGGTGATCGCCAAGGCAGAACAGATTCCCAACACCTGTATGGTGATCGGGTTGTTGTCCGCTAATGGATCTAAGATCAGGTTGGCATCTTTTCTAGATAAAAGTCCCATAGTGCGCTTAGTTTTTTAGTGATTTAAAGAAAGGTACATACTTCTGCACGTCTTTGCGCAGCATGGTCGCCAAACCGTCTCCGGTAATGGTTGCACCCGCTAGGGCATCTACCTCGTTGTCTGTTTTATCTTCGTTCTTAGGATCGTTGTTTCCTTTGGCCACGGCAATAGGTTCGAACTCGCCGTCATCTAAAAAGCTTTCGCCTTCAAAATCGTCCATAAAGTAACGTTGCTTGATCTCTGCTCCTAGACCTGGAGTTTCTCCTTTGTGATCAAAGAATACTCCTTGAATAGTCATGGTCTCATCGACAGCAACAAATCCCCAGATGGCATCCCAAAGTCCCTTACCGCGAACAGGCATTACATAAATGTCTTTCCCGTCCTTGTTACCTTTAAAAATAGGTAGCTTCTGTTGGTATCCTGGATCTTCTGCTTTTTTCTTCTCTTTTTTGATGTCGATCAGATAAGCCTCAGAATCCATAACCTTTTCACCACCCTGAATGTAAAATTGCTCGGTGATGTATTTATCGAACTTCTCTTGCAGAACTTCGTCAGATACAAAGACCACATCATTGGCGCCTTCGTTCTCATTCACGCCCATGGCGTAAAGGATGTTCTTTTGTTTCTCCGCGCGTTTGTTGGCGTCGATATTTGGTTTAAGTAGCTGACTAACTCCAGACAACAACAAACCAACCACCACTACCATCACGACAGCGAAGATTACCGTATAACTGTTTTTTTCTGTGTTTATAGCCATGGTTATGCCGCTTTAAGTTTTAAACGTTTCTGACGTTTCTTCACATTGGCCTGAACCACATAGTGGTCAATGGTTGGTGCGAATACGTTCATCAATAGAATCGCTAAGAATACTCCTTCTGGATAAGCAGGGTTGAATACTCGGATCATAATAGAGATGAATCCGATCAAGAATCCGTAGATCCATTTACCCTTATTGGTTTGCGCCGCAGATACTGGATCCGTAGCCATATAAACCGCTCCAAAGAGAATACTACCTATAAATAAGTGTTGCCAGAAATCTACGCTCATCAAACCGTAGAAAGTACTTGTCTCATCGATCCAACCAGCGCTTACCACACCGTTAAATATCAAGCCCATCACCAAAGCACCGATCAAAGTACTCACAATGATTCTCCAGCTTCCGATCTTGGTAAAGATCAGGATGAATGCTCCTAGAAGGATCAATACTTTAGAGGTCTCTCCCACAGATCCAGGAATAAAGCCCCAGAACATATCAGAGATACTATATAGGACATCTTGGTTCTGCGCATAGCTACCTAAGATCGTCTCTCCAGAGATCGCATCGGCAGTACCAGCGCGCTCTACAGCTCCATGCACCCAAACCTTGTCACCACTCATCCAAGTAGGATAAGCAAAGAACAAGAAGGCACGGATGGTCAAGGCAGGGTTTAGGATGTTCATTCCGGTTCCTCCAAATACCTCTTTCCCAATAACTACTCCAAAGACAACAGCAACAGCCAGCATCCAAAGTGGAATATCAATAGGAACGATAAGTGGCACAAGCATTCCAGTTACCAGATAACCTTCTTCTACTTCGTGTCCTTTAATCACTGCAAAGATGAACTCGACAATTAGACCAACTCCGTAAGATACTACTACTAATGGAATCACCTTACCGGCACCGAGCCAAAAGTTGTCCCAAGTGAAGAAGTTACCAAACCACGAAGGCTCTACGGTTAGTCCTTTGGCCATATCGATGGCCGCATAATGCTGGTATCCGGCGTTGAAGATCCCGAAGATCAAACAAGGCACTAAAGCCAGAATTACGATGTTCATCGTTCTTTTTAAATCGTCTGCCGCCTTTACGTGGGTTCCTCCATGAGTTACCTCGTTGGGCGTATACAAGAAAGTATGCAGGGCGTTGAAAGCCGGAGCCATCTTTTTGCCGCGATACTTTTCTTTGAGCTTATGTAAATTTTGTTTCAATCCCATAGCTTAACCAATTTCCTTATACATTAGATCCAGCCCCTCACGAATGATCTTCTGATGCGGCTGCTTACTTACACAAATAAATTCGGTCACCGCGAAGTCTTCTGGCGCTACTTCGTACATTCCCATAGCTTCCATGGCATCTAAGTCTTGCACCATACAAGATTTAAGTAACTGCAATGGATAGATATCTAGTGGGAATACCTCTTCGTAGGCACCGGTCACTACAAATGCGCGATGTTCTCCGTTGGTATTGGTGGTCAATTCGTATTCTTTCTTCGGATTCAACCAAGAGAAGGTCAAGGCTCTGGTGGTAGAGATCTTGTTGAAGATCGGCTTGTTCCAACCGAAGAATTCGTAATCGTCTCCTTCTGGGATCACAGAAACTACCGAGTGGTAATACCCTAAGTGTCCTTCAGGTGAGATTTGATTTCCGGTAAGTACATCTCCAGAGATCACGCGAACGTTCTCTTCGTTAAGACCAGAATCGTAAACAAAGGTCGAAACCTCTGCTCCTATCTTAGTTCTGTAGTACTTCGGAGTCTTTACAGAAGATCCGGCCAAGGCAACTATACGATCGGCCTTATAATGCCCTGTTGCCAATAGTTCACCGATGATCACAAGATCTTCGGCGTGGATAGTCCAAACGGTCTCACCCTTATTGATAGGATCAACATGCCCGATAAGTGTTCCTACGTTCCCAGCCGGGTGTGGTCCACTAACATTGTGCGTGCTAATTCCGTTAATGTTGTTAAATACCGAGTTTCCTTTTTTAGGCACACCAACGTGGATCGGTCCTGCCGTTAAGGTCTTTAAACCATCGATAGCCGCTTGGATCTGCTCTTCCTTACCAGCAAGGATCAGATCGTAATCTGCTCCCATAGGCGCCGTATTGTAGGCAGAAACAAAGATCGCCTTAGGAGCAACCTCCGGATTCGCGATCACATCGTACGGACGCTGCTTAATGAATGGCCAGCAACCTGCTTCCAAAAGACGCGCCTTTACCGCTTCTGCATTAGACAGGTCTGTCTTGCCAAAATCGCGGTAGCTGTCTTCTTTGTCAGCTTCGATGATGATGTCTGTGATAACTCGTTTTGCGCCGCGACGAATTTCTTTTAAAGTTCCACTAACAGGCGATACGAAACGCATGGATTCGTTGGCTTTGTTGTAGAAAATATCGTCTCCAGCTTTGATTTTCGCCCCTTCCTTAATTACCATTTTAGGTGTAATGAGATGGAAGTCGGCAGGTCTGATATTGAAAGTTCTAGATCTGGGAGCTCCTGAAATTTCAGGGCTTGCAGCTCCTTTTAATCGAATGTTCAGACCTTTTTTGATTCGAATGTCTTTTGACATAGGATTTTTGGTATGATGACTAAAGTCGTTGTGTCTCTCTTTCGGTTTGCAAATTTAATACAAAAAAGACAGAAAATGTGGAAATTCCGCAGCAAAAAATAAGGCATAAAAATTGTTTATATTTAACCCAATAAACGATTTAGATGAAGCACCTCATCCTACTTATCACCCTAGTTTTTACCTCTTCTGTTTTCCAGGCTCAGATCAACGAGATGCCGCCGCCGGAAAATATTCGCACGATCATTTTTAACTCCGGAGGCAATCAAAGTCAGCTACCCATTATTCGTATGGGCGAGCCTATTTTCCTGACCTTTGACGATCTCAATGCAGACGAAGAGGACTATTACTACCGCATTACCCATCACGATTTCGATTGGAAGGAATCTAACTTGGCCAAAGGTGAATTCATGGAAGGCTATGACGATGTGCGTATTCGCACTTACGACAATTCATTGAATTCCCTGCAGCTGTATGCGCATTACAGACTCACAATTCCGAATCAAGAAACACGCAGACTTACCAAGAGTGGCAACTATATCATAAGTATCTACAAAGACACCGGAGAACTCATATTCTCAAGAAAGTTCATGATCGTAGAGCAAGGAGTAGGAGTTGCTGTCGATATTAAACGCGCTCGCGACTTTAACTTCATCAACACCAAGCAGGTGGTGCAGTTCACTGTAAAGCCAGGAGCCGAGTTCATTGCCAATCCAAAGCAGACCGTAAATACCTTGGTGATTCAGAATTACAACCTCAAAACAGCGATCACTGATCTAAAGCCTCAATACACTATTGGCCAAGAGCTCATTTATCGCTACGATGTTGAAGCAGGATTCTGGGGAGGAAACGAATACCTCAACTTTGACAGCAAGGACCTTCGCGGTGCGAATGTAGGCGTGAGTCGCATTGAGGTCACCGATCTGTACAACCACTTTTTGTTTACCAACCCCAGCAGAGCCGATCAGCCGTACACCTTTAATCCAGACATCAATGGGAATTTTGTGGTTCGAACACTAAATGCACAGCAGAGCGTTGGTTTTGAAGCCGAATATATCTGGATGCATTTCAGACTACAATACTTTGACGACCTAGACGGCAAAGAGATCCATATTTACGGGAACTTCAATAACTTCAATCTGGACGCTACTACCCGTATGCGCTATGACCCAGTGGACAATGTCTACAAAGGTGTCCGCAAGTTCAAACAAGGCTTTTACAACTACAAATACGTCCTCTTAGACCGCCAAGGAAATATAGACGAAGGCGCCGTTGGTGGAAATTTTTGGGAGACCGAGAACGACTATACTGTACTGGTCTACTATCGCGAACCCGGCGGACGTTTCGACAGAATTGTAGGTTACGGCAAAGGCAACTCCAATAATATTACCAATAATTAAGCCTCCTTATGCAGCAAGAACTGGATCTATTCAGAAGAATTGCAGATCGTTTATTGTCAGAAGAAAAACGCGAAGGCGTTGTAAAACCCATACCTGCAGCAGCGTTGTGGAATACTTTGAATCTACAATTGTCTTCAGAGGGCTTGTCAGAGACTGAATTTGAAAAGCTGCTTACGGAGGTCGTGCTCAGCACACCACGCACGGCGACCTCAAAATTCTTTAATCAGCTCTTTGGAGGGCGAACACCCAAAGCTACTTTAGGTGATCTCTTGGCAGTGATGCTAAACAATTCGATGTATACCTATAAAGTGGCAGGCCCACAGGTAGGAGTCGAGAAGGCGATCATAAAAGAGATCGTATCGCTGATCGGTTATCCGAGTACTGCGGATGGCACCATAGCTTCTGGAGGCTCTATGAGTAATTTGATAGCCATGTTGATGGCACGAGACAAAAAGGACCCAGAGGCTCGCTTTAAAGGCAATAGAAAACCTTTGGTTGCATACACCTCCGCAGCATCACACTATTCCATAGCCAAAAACGCAGCCTTTTTAGGGATTGGTCGCGACTATGTGAGAAACATCCCTACGGACGCTACAGGAAAAATGGACCCACAGGCCCTATCGGCACAAATACTTAGCGACAAAGCTGCCGATTTAGAACCTTTCTTTATCAATGGAACGGCAGGAACTACGGTACTCGGAGTATTCGACCCTATTGATCCTTTAGCAGATATAGCACAGGCGCACGAGCTGTGGTTGCATATTGATGGTGCTTACTGCGGATCTGTTATATTCAGTACTAAATACAAACATTTGGTATCTGGTTTGCACAGAGCGGATTCGTTTAACCTCAACGCCCATAAAATGATGGGCACTCCCCTTACCTGCTCCATTATAGTAACGAGACACAAAAAACATTTGGCAGACAGCCTTTCTAACGAGGCGGAATACCTGTACCAAACAGACGGGGACGACTTTAATTTAGGAAAGACCTCCCTGCAATGCGGACGCAGAAACGACGCCTTAAAATTCTGGTCACTTTGGAAGGCCATTGGCACCAAAGGACTTGAAGCCATGGTTGACAGGCAGTTTGCCTTGGCCGAGACCGCAGTCAACTATATCAGAGACCATAAGGATTACACCCTCTACAGCGACCTGCCGTCTATTTCTGTTTGCTTCAATTACAAGGACATTCCTGCTAAAACGCTTTGTACAGCTTTGTACGAAGAAGGCGAACTCATGGTAGGGTTCGGGAGTTTTGCCAACGAGACCTTTGTTCGCTTGGTGACCATAAACGCGGGTAATCAAGAGCAGCAGATCTTAGACTTCTTTGCCACTATGGAGACCTTTGTAAGCAAACACGAAGCCGCTTTAAAATTAACCACAGAAGTTTAGTCCTGATTTTTCCTTTTGGTAAGGGGTTTCAAAATTCCGTGAACTCCTTATATTTACAGTATGCAGCCATCTGACGAGAATCCAAAGGACGATCTGAACAAGGACGATCAAACTAACACGTCTAACGAGACAGATAAATTACCTGCCGTTCGCGAGCCCGAATCGGAGGACGATCGTTTGGATTTTGAAACGGAGGCCGATGAACTCCTCGACCAGTACGCCAAACCCACCAATTACACAGGCCGCAAAAACGAAAAATACAGAGCCACAGAATGTTTGAACTGTGGGCATCCGTTACAACTCACCGATGTGTATTGTTCGTATTGCGCTCAAATGAACAGCACCAAAAAGTTAAGCGTTGGCGATTTCTTTGAAGAGCTTTTTTCTAGCATCATCAATTATGATTCCCGCTTCCGCACGTCTATAAAAACCTTGCTGTTCAAGCCCGGAGTAATGTCTAGAGAGTTTATCAATGGCAAGCGGATGAAGTATGTGAACCCATTCCGCTTTTATTTGAGCATCTCCATTTTGTTTTTTATCCTTTTGGGATTGATCGCCAACTTTGACGAAATTAATTTTGACAATGATGAGCTGATCGAAAAACAATTAGAGAACGGCATAGGTAAAGTAACTGTAGATGGCGTTCCAGTGGCCAATTTGGCCGAGCTCGATTCTATAATCAAAGCCAAAGACAACCGAAACCTTTCTCTGGACTCGTTACTTAAACGACGTAAGTTCAAACGAGACAGTGTCAAATCCACGAAGACCTATAAAGACCGCTACAGAACAGAGCAAGGCTACGATACTTTGTCTTTTTTCAATGCCATGTACGAGCGCGGGAAACTCTATGCAGACTTTAACCAAGAGACAGGGATCAATAATCCCAGAGTGGGCCTAGACAGTTTAAAACACGTAGACAACTCCTACCACCGCTGGGTCTATCGCAAAGCTATTGACGCAGAGACCATGAGCAAAGAACCCGGAAAGATTATCGAGTATTTCTTTACGCAATTGCCCTTTGTGATCTTTTTCTTCATCCCGATCTTCGCTTTGTTTGTTTGGCTGATCTACATCCGCAGAAAATACACCTATACCGACCACATGGTCTTTTTATTCCACACCCAGACCATGTTCTTTGTGCTCTACGGGCTAGCCATGTTGGTCGATTTAATTATAGAGGCCTTTAAACCAGAGTACGACTCTGGTTTGGCAGCAGGAATTGCCACTTTGTTATTCTTGTTCTATCTCTACAAGGCCATGCGTAACTTCTATAAGCAGGGAAGAATTAAAACTATTGTTAAATTTCTGATTCTGAACTGGGTATTCTTTATTTTAGCATCGTTCGGAGCCTTCGTGGCCTTTGCCATAAGCTTCGCGACCTATTAAAAAAGATTATGGTAGAACAAATAACACAAGGCATTAAAGTTGCGGTACGCTCCAAGTACGAAGGGGCTTACATCCGCAATTACAAGATGCAGTTCGCATTTACCTACCAGGTCAGCATAAGCAACCACAGTAAAGACGTGGTGCAGCTCACCCACCGCAAATGGTTCATTTTTGACGCACTCAACCATCCGGAAACGGTTTATGGAGAAGGAGTCATTGGGGAAAAACCCATTATCCAACCCGGGCAAACGCATACTTATAGTTCGGGCTGCTTATTGTCCGGCCCTATTGGAGCCATGCAAGGCAGTTACGAAATGGTCAATTTTTCGAACGCCCGTTCTTTTCAGGTAACTATTCCGCGCTTTGAATTAAGCGCTCCCTTTGCTGTAAATTAAAAGCTGAGTCGGCTGTGCACCGCTAAGGTGATCTGGCGATCGCCCTGAATTACTGTACATTTTTCGCAATGCGAATCGTAATCGAATCGGTACGCGGCATTCAGATCCAGATCGGCATTGGCTGTAAAGACACCAGAAAAATCTTGAACCTTTTTTTCGTTGTAGCGGTTTATAACATATTGCCTACGCAACGGGCCTCCTTGTAGATCGAACCAAGCACTACTGCCAGTCCCGGTGAGCAGTTGTGCATTTTCATGCGGCGCTTCTAGCGGCTCAATTACTGCGGAGCCGTTGTGTTTCTTATCGAAGTAATTCCTTAAGTTCTCTTTAAAAGCTGTACCGTTGAACTTCTCAATTTGACCCTGGTGAATTTGGTATACTGCGGATTCGGTAGCGGCTTGCTCCACATTACCTACAGTACTCGGTGTGAATTTCTTATTGCGATTCAAGCGTTTGATGATCTTCGGGTCTTGCGTTGAGGCCAACAAGGTCTCTGTCACAAATCGGGAGCAATTACTCCCCGTTTTAACAAAGGCACCATAAGGAATGCTCCCGCGCCCTTGCAATTGATCTATATAAGTCTTTGCTTTTCTATAGTCTATCTTATCGCATACAGAAGCCAACAAACGACCTTCTCCGTGGGTTTTCTCCGGATGGGCTTCTAGCCAGAGTAATAGTTCTTCGGCATTCTTTAAATTGGCATTCTGGTCCAACTGGGCCAAAAACGGAATCTCCAATTCGGCATCGGTATTGGCGCCGCGAACACGTCCGTGCCCTTCTGGAGTGACATAGCGCCCAAAGTCGTAGTAATGGGCTTTCCCCGTGGCATTCTCTACCAAGACCAAGGCCGCATGCCCGGCTTTAATGTGCGAGCGTGTTCCCAGACCTACCAAGGGTAAAAAACGGCACAACAACTCGCTGCTCATTCGGACAAAGGTGTCCGGAAAGGCCATAGCAATCAATTTTCCGTCTTGTTTGTGCTCACTCATACTACAAATAGTGATGGGTAATAGCGCCTTCTGGCAGTTCCTGATATCTGAACTGGATCTTTGCTCCAATTTTGGCTACACTGCTCATGCTTTTAGTTCGAACAAAACCGCGATTCATTACAATATCGTTCTGCGGATCGCCATCTCCGGCGGTATGATGAAAATACAATTGCGATCTGAGATCGGTAGGATTTCCTTTGAGAAATTCGGCAAACCAAGCTTCGCGCTTCGCGGCTACCTCCGCAGTATACAACTGCCGTGAGGTCCAAATCCGAGGAGCTATGGGCAGCTCTGTTATGTGTTTTTGATTGCCGTCCCAGACGCATTCTAACAAGGAAAGTTCGTCGGCCCAATCTACCACCACTACGGTAAAAGGCTCCACGCCGTCAAGGTCTTCGAACTGCAGTAGCTCTTTGGCATTGTCTGCTTTTAATAGGTCTAAAACCAATAAACCACGGCTACGCCCGTAAGTTCCCATAGGATGTCTTTCAAAACCTCCGTTGAGCAAACAAACAGTCCTTTTTAAGGCAGTAAGACCTATCCATGACCCGCCGGCCAAAACATCTTTAGGGTAAATACAAGCAACTCCATCCAAGTTGTATACGGCTGGTAAAAGCGTCTCGCGTTTGGGCGATTCATCTCTGTTGGAGACCAGGCTAAAATCCGAAGCAGAACGCGGAATAAAAGTTAGGGTACACATAGAAATTGCAGCAGCATTTTACAAACGCCAAGTTAGCATTTTTAAGCAATAGAATAGCCCGGGCTTTCGCACAGAAAAGGGGGCAGAATTTTGTAAATTTGCAGAAATCAAAAATTCAGTAATCGATCTATTATGGGAAAAGGATTCTACGAAGTACCGGTAGCCGTTAACGAACCGGTTAAGGACTACGCTCCCGGCTCACCAGAACGCAAAGCCGTTCTTGAAGCTTATAAAGAATTATACAATGCCAATATCGATGTGCCTATGTACATCAATGGCCAGGAAGTGCGTACAGGTGACACGGCAACCATGTCTCCTCCGCACGAACACCAACACAGCTTAGGGACTTATCACCGAGCGACTCAAGCCAATGTACAATCGGCTATAGATGGTGCTCTAGAGGCCCGTAAAGCTTGGTCACAAATGCCTTGGGAGCAACGTGCAGGTATCTTTTTACGCGCTGCGGAGCTTATTGCAGGACCTTACCGCGCCAAGATCAACGCCGCAACCATGTTGGCACAGTCCAAGACCATTTATCAGGCAGAGATCGATTCTGCTTGCGAACTGATCGACTTCTTACGCTTCAATGTGCAGTTTATGACAGAGATCTATGCGGAGCAGCCAGAATCTACATCTGGAGCTTGGAACCGTTTGGAATACCGTCCGCTAGAAGGATTCATTTACGCCATTACGCCGTTCAACTTTACAGCCATTGCCGGAAACTTGCCTGCCAGCGCAGCGCTGATGGGGAACGTAGTGCTTTGGAAGCCTTCTGACAGTCAGATCTTCTCTGCAAAGGTTATAATTGATGTGTTTAGAGAAGCTGGAGTTCCTGACGGCGTTATCAACGTGGTTTACGGAGATCCGGTAATGATCACCAACACCGTATTGGAAAGCCCGGATTTTAGCGGCTTGCACTTTACAGGATCTACCCATGTGTTCAAAAGCCTGTGGAAGCAGATCGGAGAGAATATCTTTAAGTACAAGACCTATCCACGTATAGTGGGAGAGACAGGAGGAAAAGACTTTATTGTGGCGCACAAATCTGCCAATTCAAAACAAGTGAGCACGGCTATAAGTCGTGGTGCTTTTGAATTCCAAGGCCAAAAATGTAGTGCAGCCAGCCGTTGCTATATTCCGCAGAGCCTGTGGCCAGCTGTAAAAGAAGAAGTGATCGCCGATGTGAAGTCCTTTAAAATAGGATCTCCAGAAGACATGAGTAACTTCATTACTGCCGTGATCCACGAAGGTTCTTTTGATAAACTTGCCTCCTATATCGACGCTGCAAAAGCAGACGCAGATGCCGAGATCATTGTGGGAGGAAACTACGATAAATCCAAAGGATACTTTATTGAACCAACCGTTATCGTTACCTCAAATCCAAAATACACCACCATGTGTACGGAGCTGTTCGGACCGGTAGTGACCATCTTTGTTTATGAGGATGATGCCTGGGAAGAAACCCTACATTTGGTTGATGAAACTGGAGAATACGCCCTAACTGGCGCCGTATTCTCAGAAGATCGCTATGCTTTAGATCAAGCAGTCAAGATCTTAGAGAATGCCGCAGGTAATTTCTACATCAACGACAAACCAACAGGAGCTGTTGTAGGACAGCAACCTTTTGGAGGTGCTCGCGGAAGTGGAACCAATGACAAGGCAGGAAGCAAACTCAACCTTTACCGCTGGATCTCTCCACGCATGGTAAAAGAGACCTTTGTTTCTCCAACAGACTATCGTTATCCTTTCTTAGGATAAATCGATTAGATATCAATAAAAAGGCCGCTACTTAAGCGGCTTTTTTTATGGCTTATATTATAGCGGTAGATGCACAACAGCCTTAGTCTCAAAGAACGGATCTTGATAGAAATCCGCTATCGAATGAACAGTCGCTTTGGGATAGGGAGCGAGTTCTTCTGTCAGGTCGCCTCCTTTAAGGTATAAGATCCCATTAGCCAGCTCGTGATCGGAATGTTTTTTCACCTTGTTCTTTACCCAGGGAACAAAGCGTTCCATACGTGTAACTGCACGGCTTACAATAAAATCGAATTGCCCTTCCACCTGCTCGGCACGCATGGCTTTGGCAGTTACATTTCCGAGCTCCAAGGCTTTGGCTACCTCATTGACCACTTTGATCTTCTTTTGAATACTGTCTACCAAGATAAACTCAACCTCAGGAAACACGATCGCTAGGGGTATGCCGGGAAATCCGCCTCCGGTGCCTACATCCAGTATCCGTGAGCCCGACTTAAAAGGCTGGACCTTTGCTATGGCCAAACTGTGCAACACATGACGCACAGACAGTTCGTCGATGTCCTTTCTAGAAACAACATTGATCTGTGCGTTCCAATGCTCATAAAGAGATTGCAGTGCATTTAACTGCTCGAGCTGTTGCTCAGAAAGCATCGGAAAATGAAGGCTATAATCTGTCATAATAGAAATTGCTGCGCAAATTTACATTTTCTATAATTTCTGCAGCATTTAGGGTCGTAGCAAACGATACAATTTTTATCTTTACGACTTGTTATATTACTACAAAACAGAAAAACGCGATTAGTTTTGAATACGAATCAAGTCACCTTCTCCAGAGTCGATTCAGCGAAATTCTTTCGAACCCTTAACAAGCGTGTAAACGCCTATTTCAAAGAGAACAATATTGCTCGCACAGGTAATTGGAAATTACACCTGAAAACAGTGATCATGTTCTCGCTGTATCTGACTCCATACTTTTTACTACTCACCCTGGATTTCCCCACCTGGGCACAATTGTTATTCACCATCCTAATGGGGATCGGCATGGCCGGGGTTGGAATGAATGTAATGCACGATGCTAACCACGGATCCTATTCGTCTAAAAAGTGGGTCAACAAATTGCTGGGAAGCAGCATTTACATTTTGGCAGGAAACGTTTATAACTGGCAGGTACAACACAATGTATTGCACCACACCTACACCAATATTCACGGGCATGACGAAGACATGGAAGCCGGACGCATCTTGCGCTTCTCCAAGCATGCCAAGTGGCATAAGCACCACAGGTTTCAGCATTATTACAGTGTTTTCCTGTACGGACTTTTAACTTTTAACTGGATGCTTACTGCGGATTTTATGCAGACCAAGCGCTACCTAGCTCGCGGATTATCTTACGGAAAGTTCCCTGGAAAATTCAAACAATGGAGTAATCTGGTTATCACCAAAGTGATCTACGTATCTATCTGGATCGTATTGCCGATCATCTTTATGAATATTGCTTGGTGGAAGATCTTACTCGGGTTCTTTATCATGCACTATGTTGCCGGACTCATTTTGAGTATCATTTTCCAGTTGGCACATATTGTAGAAGACACCGATATGCCACTGCCGGATGAGACCGGGAACATGAAGAACACTTGGGCTATTCACCAATTGTTCACCACAGTGAACTTTGGCACCAAGAATAGAATCATCAACTGGTTCTCCGGAGGTTTGAACCATCAGGTAGAGCATCATATCTTCCCGAACATCAGTCATATCCATTACAACGATATTGCGAAGATCGTAAAGCAAACGGCTCAGGAATTCAACCTGCCTTATTTTGAATACAAAACAACGCGTAAAGCGCTCATTGCTCACTTTAGACATTTAAAAGAAATGGGCATGAAACCATCATATTCGGTTTAATATGCAACAAAGACTATCGGACAGAGTAAACCAAATGGCAACCTCTGCCACCTTGGCCATGGCGGCAAAGGCCCGTGAACTCAGAGAAGCTGGAAAAGATATTATTGGTTTGAGTTTAGGAGAACCTGATTTTACGGTTCCCGAGTTTGTCAAAGAAGCTGCGATCCAAGCAGTGAAGGACGACTACCACTCCTACACTCCAGTGGACGGCTACGGCGAGCTTAAGCAGGCCATCATTACCAAGTTCGAGCGAGACAACGGCTTACATTACAATCCGGCGCAGATCGTAGTATCTACAGGAGCGAAACAATCGCTATCTAATTTGGCCATGGTACTGCTCAATCCCGGAGATGAAGTCTTATTGCCTGCACCGTATTGGGTTTCTTATAGTGACATCAGCAAATTGGCTGGTGGAGTTCCTGTGGTTATTCCATCGACCATAGAAACAGATTTTAAAGTAACTCCAGAAGCCTTAGAGGCTGCGATCACTCCAAAAACACGAATGATGATCTACAGCAGCCCTTGTAACCCAAGTGGCTCTGTTTATTCCAAAGAAGAGCTTCGCGCCCTAGCAGATGTATTGGCAAAGTATCCGGACATTATTGTAATTAGCGACGAAATTTACGAGCATATCAATTTTGTTGGCCAGCACACCTCTATGGCTAGTTTTGAAGACATGTACGACCGAACTGTAGTTGTGAACGGCGTGTCTAAAGCCTTCTCTATGACGGGTTGGCGTATTGGTTATATCGGTGCTCCAGAATGGATCGCCCGCGCCTGTAACAAAATGCAAGGCCAGGTCACCAGTGGCGCTAACTGTATTGCACAGCGCGCAACTATAGATGCCTTGACCAACAACCCAGATAAGATCCAATACATGATAGACGCCTTTAAAGAGCGTCGTCAATTGGTTTTGGAATTGGTGAACGATATTCCTGGTTTTAAAGCCAACGAGCCAGAAGGCGCTTTTTATGTATTCCCAGATATCTCGGCTTACTTTGGTAAGACCTTGAACGGAAAGACCATTGAAAACGCTACGGACTTCTCGCTTTTCTTATTAGAAGAAGCCAATGTAGCAACTGTAACTGGCGTGGCCTTTGGAGACCCGAATTGTATTCGTATTTCTTATGCAGCTTCAGAGCAAGATATCCGAGAAGCCTTAAGGCGCATTAAAGAAGCGGTTTCTTAAATTCAATTTATTGGAATAATTAATTCTGTACCGGACATCGAGTGAATTTTGATTATCAAAATTTGTATCGAGATGTCAATCATAGGTGAGCTTTAATTTTCAAGGACAAGTCCTTGTACCCTTCTTCACACTTTTTTCCATTGATGAAACTACTGAAGGAAGAATGTCCAGTGGACATTATGATGGAAGTACTGCAAAAAAATCTAGCGACGCTCACTCGTCTTTGAAAACTACGCTGTCCTCATCCACAGATGCATTGGAGGCTCCTGGTCCCTATAGGCCCAGATCGGCACAATGTATCTAAAGTCCACCTGCTGCCAGCTTGTTTTCGAACAGACTCCTTCGAAGTCGCATTTTTCGCCCCTTTGTGGCGATATGGAAAGTCATTCAATAGCTAATTGTGATTAAGGACAAATTTAAAACCTGCCCCTTCTCAGCGAAGCGTCTGTACCGAGCAAAGATCGGTTCGAGTCCGCGAAATGACAGCAGAGCGGGCCGCGGCTCAGATTTTGTGAGGGGTTTGACGCGAGTTCGTATCATTCACACACGAACGAGCGGCAAAACAGACTTGGAAGGGGCTAGACCTTTTGGTGGTGCTTCAAGACAGATGTTCACTGGACATCTATCTTGCACCAATGCGGCAATGGGAAAAGTTGGTGAACGATATTTTGTCTAACAAAATCAAAAGTCCAGTGGACTTCTGAGTGAGGCACCCGCGAAGCGGCCAACCAACAAAAATGACATCTCGATACTATTTCCGCTTCGCGAAAATCACTCGATGTCCGTCTAGTCTAATCCATCAACAAAAAGAGTAAAAACCTCTTTATGCTTCTGTAAATCAAACTCCGGAGCAACAGCGACCCGAACAATATAATCCTTATCGCCTTCTTTGGTAGTACCCTGGGTAGAGGTAGCGGGGATGGTCCAATAACAACCTTTTAATTGCCCGTAACTCACACAGTATTTGCTCTGTTCTGGGATCTTACTGATCATTAGATCGATGAGCTTTAAGTTCAAGGCTCTTTTATAAGCTTCCCGCTGGGCTTCGTTCTCGCCTTGGGTTGGCAGATCCAAAGAGAACACCGAGGGAGTAAATCCTTGAGCCGCCAATTCCTGAGAGACAAAATTGATCTTAGCCTCAGGCAGCACCTGCTCTATATGATCTACAAAGGCACGGGTATTTTTATAAGCTCCACTAATGCGATCGAGCATAGAAGGCATTTGCTCTGCTAAAATCTGATACTGAAGTCCTGTCGCCTCATTGTCACATAATTCTAAGTGACGCCCTATGGGCTCCATTAAAGCAGCAGCTTTATCGTTGGCCACAGCATAACCTGCCGTGCAACGCCCACCACTTGGAAACTTTGAACCACTCACACAGGAAATTGCTTTTACCTCAGCGAGCACGTCTTCTGCTCCTAAAAACGGATAGTTAGGACAAAAGGTCTGGTCTAAAATAAATACTGGTGCTACGGCCTGCTTACCCTCTGGTGTGAAACGAGCTTTCGACAAGGCCTTTCTTAGAGCTTCCAGATCTGGCACCTCAACGCGCGGATTGGTAGGGATCTCGGCAATAATATAGGACACAGCATCCAATTGTGCCATATCTGCCAAAAGAGAATCAATACTACTTACCATATCGTTTCCGGCGTCGACTGGGAGATCCACAATTTGAACGCGATCTAGACTAGCTGCCACTCGCCTGGCTTGGTCGTTTGTGCCTCCGTAGCAGTTGGGCGGAATCAGCACTTTGATCTGTTTGTCTGGATGCATTTTAAGCGCATCGTCAATAAGGCCCATCATAATAGCGTACTGCATAGATAAGCCGCTTGAAGCCACCAAGGCTTCTGTTTTAGCTCCCGTTATCTCTCTGATAGTTGCTAAAACTTTGGATTTATGTTCACTGCCTGCATGCTCATTTCGATTACCAGAAGCCCCAGTTAATTCCTTTAGGGCCGTTAAACAATCGGCTGGAGTCATTGCAATGGTTTCTCTTCTTCGAAAATGTTGAATGTCCGAAACGTACTGCTCATACTGCTGCCGATTTACAACAACAATACTGCCCAATTCGTCGTCTATATTCACTAAAAAGTCTATACCTGACTGGATCTTCAAGGCAGCTAGATCTTTAGACTTGCTTACAAAAATGGTACTACCAGCATAAGGACTTATAGGCGTATTATCCTCGGCTTTTACCAGATCAAAGTCAAACCCATAAACCCTCTTGAGCGCAGCAGCATCAAAAAAATGAGGTAATGGGTCCGAATATAGGATTCGTGTTTGCTTCTCTTGAAGCAGATTTGTTCTCAACACAGCCATAATTGGAGCCACCGCAGAAGAAAAACTGATCACCTGAGTTGGTGCCAGTCCATGCAGTCTAGCTATGGCCCATTCCAAAACCGAAGACAGTGGATGCCCAAGCCTAATATAGTCGTAGGCCGTGGGTAAGTGGGCCAGTTTATCGGTAGTGAGATCTCCGCTTTGATAGAGCGCATCAAAAGCCTCTAAAAACTCAACTTTGGCCTGGCTTTCATCATAAATGTCCAGACGGTGGGTGGTTAATTGCAACCAATCCTCGGGCATGTTTTGTATTACTGCGGAGAGATATGCTAATATTCGTTGTTTACTCATATATCGCTAAAATAGCTTTGTCGTTGTTAGTTTTAGGACCTTAAATAAGAAGCTCCATTAATATCCAAAATGGCACCAGAGGCATATTCCATTCCTTCGTTTACCAGGGCCAGAATACCATTCGCAACCTCTTCTGGCTGAGCCATTCTGCCGAAAGGTGACTCTGCTAAAAGGGCTTTGCGCTCTACTTCTGTTAGGGTCTTGCTCGCCATGTCTGTCTCCGTAAAACCAGGAGCAACAACATAGCAGTAAATATTATCTTTAGCCAACGCCTTGGCCATAGATTGACTCATGGCATTAAGCGCAGCTTTACTAGCAGCATAGGCAGGTTTAGCAGGCTCTCCTCTAAAGGCGCCTCTAGAGGATACATTGACTATTTTTCCTCCCCCATAAGACTTCATGGCTTGAGCTGCCCAATAGGTTAGATTCGCTGCGGTGATCACGTTCATTTGCATGAGCTCTTGCCAGGCTTGATTCCAATGATCAAAAGAATCTTCCACATTGTGAAAGATGGAAATACCCGCATTGTTGACCAAAATATCCAACTTCTCAAAGCGGGAAATAAAATCAGAGACGAGCTGCTCTGGCGCCTCTGTCTGGCTAATATCGCAAGCGAAAAGTTGATGCCCATCGCCTGGTAATTCTGCCAAGGTCTTCTGCGCAGCCTCTTTATTGCTTTTGTAATTGATACCAACTGTGGCTCCCTTCGCAGCAAAAGCCATGGCAGTTGCTTTGCCAATTCCTCTTGAGCCTCCTGTGATCAGTACTTTCTTGCCAGAATAGTCCATGGTATTACTTATTTAAATACTCTAGGCCACTTTGAATTATACTTAATTCTGATGCCTACAATGAAGTGATAAAATTACGGCCTAAAAACAGACTGAACAACTCACAAACAATTTATGAGTCTTAGTTCTTGGAGATCTTTGAAAACAACAAATAGATCCAATGCCCAACTAAAGGCAACAATGCGCCTATAGCAATACCATAGGTATATCCCCAAAAAATTCGCATGGCCTCTTGCCCGCCTTGAAAGCCAGATTTGGTCGAAAAATTAAAGGAGATGTTTCCCGCCAAAGCAAAAGAAACAGGCACCCAAAGAACAGCTAATCCGATTGCGACTTTCAAAACCAGCGCTAAACGATGGTACATTAAATTATGTGGTTGACGCAAGGAGCGCACTCCCCAATAAACAGATAATGACAATGCCACAAGACCAATCCAGGTTATAAAAGTTCCTAATGGAATGGCTCCGCTTTTGCTGAGATTGTAATTCAATAAAGACGAGCCCGTAAGCAATAAGGCCAATACAAATATGGTTACGCTTAGTGCAATTAGAAAATAACTTTTTTGCTTGTTCATGGACTTGCGTATTTGCGGTGATTTTAGGCTTTCTTGACGAACTCCGATTTTAACCCCATAGCTCCAAAACCGTCAATTTTACAGGCGATATCGTGATCGCCTTCGACCAAGCGAATGTTCTTGACTTTGGTCCCTTTCTTTACTGGTTTTGGTGCTCCTTTTACGGGTAGGTCCTTAATTACAATGACCGTGTCTCCGTCTTGCAGTGGATTCCCATTAGCGTCTATTACTTGTGCGTGATCTTTTTGTTGCTGCTGAGAGGCATCCCATTCAAAACTACATTCGGGACAGGCGTATAAGGAATCTCGTAGACTGTATCCATATGGAGATTGACAACGCGGACAGGGTTTCATTTGGTCTGACATAATTTTAGCTATTCTTCCGTTACCGAACGATGTTTTGAAAAAACCAAACCTCCGGTGGATGTTTGAGTGAGATAGCCGCGTAAGCGGAAGGATTGAATTATCGGTTCTTCCAAAAAAACGGCGTAAATAAAATGAGTACTGTAAAGAGTTCCAAACGCCCAATGAGCATTAGGAAAGACGCCCACCATTTGGCTGCCGTAGGCAGCGAGGCATAATTATCTACCGGGCCGAGATCACCCAATGCAGGCCCAACATTTCCTAAAGTTGAAGCTGCTCCACCCAAGGCCGTTTTAAAATCTAAGCCCAACCAAGAGAACACCAATGTTCCTATGATAAAGGACAGCATGTATAAAATAAAAAAGGCCAAAATATTGAAAACAATAGGCTGCTGCACGGCTTTCTGATTGTATCGCACCGGCAAGATCGCACTTGGGTGCAGGGTACGTCTAAATTCCATGATCCCATTTTTGATCATGATAATGTGACGAACGATCTTAATACCTCCGGAGGTAGATCCGCTGCTTCCGCCCAAGAACATGAGTCCGAAGAAAAAGAGTGTCAAAAAAGGAGTCCAAGCGGTAAAATCTGCAGTGACAAACCCGGTGGTGGTCACTACGGCCAGTACCTGAAATAAGGCATGTCTAAAGGCGTATTCTCCTTCGCCTAATACCTGCGGATGTGCAACAGTACTAAAGGTGATATCAGATTGGAAATAAATGATCAAAACAGCAATTATAGTGAGCGATGCGATCCCTATCAAATAAAACTTGAACTCATCGTCCTCAAAGATCCTACTGAACTTGCGCTTAAAGGCAAAGTAACTCAAGACAAAGTTCGTACCGGCCAAGAACATAAAGATTATGATAATATACTGTATCAGCGGGGTGTCGTTCCAATAAGCAACACTGGCATTCTTTGTAGAAAATCCTCCTGTACTCAGCGTACTGAGCGAATGGTTTACCGCATCAAATAACGACATTCCGGCAACAGACAGCAAGATAGTCTCGGCCAAGGTGTATCCAACGTAAATAAGCCAAAGGCGTTTGGCCGTATCGGTTATCCGCGGATGCAATTTATCTCCTCCAGGCCCGGGAGCCTCCGCAGCAAAGAGCTGCATCCCTCCAATACCTAAGAGCGGTAAAATGGCAATGGCCAGTACAATGATACCCATACCTCCTATCCAGTGGGTGATACTGCGCCAGAGCAAAATGCCTTCTGGCATCACCTCAATATCTTCGAGTATGGTGGCTCCTGTTGTGGTATAGCCGCTAATGGTCTCAAAGAAAGCGTTGCTAAAAACAGGAATAGCATCTGTGAGTACATAAGGCAGACTCCCGGTAATGGACATAAAAAGCCAGCCGAAGGTCACAATTAAATATCCCTCTCGCTTTTGGAGTTCCTTCCGATGCTTAGCCGTGGCGTACATAAACATCCCACCCAGCAAATTTGTGATAAGTCCGGCAAGGAGTATGCCTTCTGTGGCCCCATCGCCATAACCAAAACTTACTAAAGCCGAGATCCACATAAAGCCCCCGTTGCACAGCAACAACAGCCCCATTAAGTGGAAAATGAGCTTAAAATTGAGTTTGGACAGGGAAGATATCATTAGACGAAGAGCTTTTCTACCTTATCTAAGGCCTGTGGCAAACAAGACACCACCACGCGATCTCCTTCTTTGATCTCAAAATCGCCAAGGGCAATGATCCCTTCGCCATCGCGAATTATACCGCCGATCACAGCAGATCTTGGGAAGTCCAGCTCGCGGATCACTTTATTACACACGGCACTGTCTGGGTGAACTATGAATTCCAAAAGCTCCACATTCATATTGTTGAGCTTGGTGATCGCTACAACCTCCCCTTTTCTTATGTATCTAAAAATGGTATTGGCCGCTAAGAGCTTTTTGTTGATCAGGGTGTTGATTCCTATAGACTGTGAGAGTTGGAAGTAATCCATATTCTCTACCAGAGCAATGGTTTTCTTTACCCCGCGGGATTTGGCCACCAAACAACTCATGATATTGGTCTCTGAATTCCCAGTCACCGAAACAAAGGCATCCATATCAGAGATCGCCTCTTCTTCTAGAAGTTCCACATTGCGTCCGTCGCCATTGATCACCAAACAACTCGGCACATCGTCTGCGATTTCAAAGGCTTTATCCTTATCGGACTCAATGAGTTTTACTTTAAACTTACTCGCACAGAGATCTCTAGCAGTCTTGTAGCCTATATTACTACCACCTAAGATCATAACGTTCTTAAGGTCTTCTTTAACCTTACCTGCCATAGTGTAGATACTTTCCAGACCTTCTTTAACGGTGACAAAATACACCTGATCGCCTTCTCTAAATTGGGTATCTCCTCTTGGGATAATGGTGTATTGGGTTCCGCTGCGCTGGATGGCAATAGGCACATAACTGTACTGTTCGCTCACTTCCGCCAGATCGCGTACACTCTTACCCACAATAGAAGAGGTTCTAGACAGAATCAAACCTACCATGGTCAAGGCGCCATCGTCAAATTCATAAGTGTCGTTAAACCCACTTTGATTGAGCAGCAAACCAATTTCATTGGCCGCCAAAGACTCCGGAGAGATCAATTCGTCTATACCTAATTTGGTAAAGCCGATCTCATCTTTGTTCTCAATAAATTCAGAGTTGGAAATTCGGGCAATGGTGCGCTTGGCACCCAATTGCTTGGCCAGAACACAAACTGTGATATTTGTGGTTTCGCTGGAGGTCACACCGATCACCAATTCCGTATTGGCAACATCGGCATCTTTTAGCACCGAAATAGAGGTTGCATCCCCTTTCACTACACGGATGTCCAAATGCGTATCTGCATACTGCAAACTGGAACGGTCTGTATCGATCAAAGTAATGTCTTGCGATTCAAAGGAAAGCAGTTTGGCTAAATGGAAGCCAACCTCGCCGGCACCGGCTACTATAATCTTCATAGTCTACGAAAAGCGTACGGGGGCAAATTTACAGAAAATCTGTGGATTTGCACTCAAGATTAACAGCTTTGCAACAAGGCGATTGGGTCATTTTTGTGTATTTTTGCCCCCAAATTAATTGCATGGCCAAGTCGGTTAACCCCTATAAGGATTCAGAGCTCAGCAAAAAAGCCCAAGTGGAGCAGATGTTTGACAATATCTCTAACCGCTATGACGGGCTAAATCGCGTGATCTCTTTGGGAATAGACCAGAAATGGCGCAGAAAAGTGGTGAATCTGGTTGTGGACCACAAACCCAAAACGGTTTTGGATATAGCGACCGGAACTGGCGATCTGGCCATAGCTTTCGCTCAGCGTATGGATCAGGCTAAAGTAACCGGCCTGGACATTTCGGACGGCATGCTCAGTGTTGCGCGTAAAAAGACAGCTTCTGCCTCCTTTGCCGATCGTTTGGAGTTTGTCAAGGCAGACTCGGAAGCCATGCCCTACCCCGACAATCACTTTGATGCCATAACAGTATCCTTTGGGATCCGCAATTTTGAAAATCTAGAAAAAGGCTTAGCCGAGATTCTTCGCGTACTCAAGCCTGGCGGCTTATTCGTGGTTCTGGAAACTTCAGTTCCAGAAAAATTTCCTTACAAACAAGGCTATAAATTCTACTCAAAAGGTATCTTGCCGCTCATTGGAAAGCTATTCTCCAAAGATAAAGTCGCCTACGGATATCTGTCAGAGAGCGCAGCGGCTTTCCCTTATGGAGAACGTCTCAACAATATTTTTGCAAAAATCGGGTTTAAAGAGACTGAAAATAAACCGCAAACTTTTGGTGTAGCCACTATTTACACCGCAACCAAAGCATGAGTAGAAAACTGATCCTCATATTGGCCTTAATCTTTTTGGCGCAGAGTGCACAAGCACAGCTTTTTAGCAAAGAGCGCTTGGCCAATCTAGAGACCTTTGACAAACGATTTTTAACCTGGGGATACTTTTTAGGGTTTAACCAATACGACTTTAAGATCGAATACGAAGGGCCACAAGCAGAGGATATCGTGATCGATCGTGTTGGCGGATTCAACGTAGGTCTTATTGGAGACATGCGATTAAACGAGCACATGAACCTGCGTTTGGAGCCGGGACTCTATTTTACCCAGCGCGACATTCGTTTTCCCGGTTTTGTAGAGGAACGCGACATTTTGCGCGAGGTAAAGTCCACTTATATTCACGTGCCTTTACTGCTCAAGGTTTCCACAAAACGACTGAACAACTTTAAGCCCTTTATTGTGGGCGGAGTTTCTTCCGCTTGGAATTTATCGAGCAATAGTGACAATCCGCAGGACAACTCCGGAGGTGAATTCAGAATGGAAAGCACAGCACAATTTTGGGAGGTCGGATTTGGGATCGATTTCTACCTGTTCTATTTCAAGTTCACACCTTCTATCCGTGGAGTCTTTGCCATGAACAATGAGCTAATTCCGGACAATGACCCAAATAGCCCTTGGACTGGCAACATAAGCTCCATGGGCACCCGCGGTATCTTTATCAATTTTACATTTCAATAGATCGCTTGAACTCGCTGAGCAGTATAGCAGTTGCTGTCGCTACATTGAGACTTTCTTGACCCGTTCCAAAGTTTGGAATGCTGAGCTTGGTAGCTATAACTGCTTCGGTCTTTGGAGAAATACCCTGCCCTTCGTTGCCCATAACCAAAACCGCATCAATTGGTAAGTTGCTTTTGTAAACCTGCTCCCCTTGCATAAAACCCCCGTAAACAGGTAGCTCTGTCTGAGCTAACCAAGCCGAAAGGTCTTCCAGATAATGCAATTGCACTCGAGCTAGGCTTCCCATAGAGGCTTGCACAACTTTCGGATTATAACAGTCCGCAGTGGTTTGGGTGCAAACAATATGTCGTACTCCAAACCAATCCGAAAGTCTGATTATTGTCCCTAAATTCCCTGGATCCTGTACGCCGTCTAAGGCGAGAATAAGGCCACTTTCTTGTAATGGAAAAGCCTCTTTTTTATCAAAAACTGCAAAGGCGGTGTTTGGTGTTTTCTGATTGCTGATCTTTTTGAGTTCTACTGCGGAGATGATCTCTGGAGCATAGTCCGAAAAAAGTGCTGGATCTGTGGTGTAAAGCTGCTGCAACTCCAAGCCTGCATCTAAGAGATCGCCAATGAGTTTTGGACCTTCTGCAAAAAAGACCTCTTGCCGGTCTCGGTACTTTTTCTGACGTAGTGACGTTAGGTATTTGAGGGTGTTCTTGCTCAGCATATATCTGCAAATAATACCGCTCCAAATCAGCTATCCAACCTATAAAAATCCGACTATTTTCACAGTTTGCTAAATAAAGGTGAACTGTATAGGAAATAGTTTATTTTTGAAGTAATCTATTGGCCGCTTGAAGCAACTTCACTCAAAAATAGTATTAATATTTGTTACGGCACTACTGCTGTATTCTTGTAATGCAGTAAAGCGGGTTCCTGATGGCAAATACCTGCTGGTAGAGAACCAGATAAGCCTAGATGGCGAGCCGATAAAAGATCAGAATATCTACGCGCAACTCTCCCAGCGACCCAACACTCGCGTTTTAGGTATACCTTTCAGTCTTCACATTTATAATTTTGCCAAAAAGGACCCGGACAGTACTTTTCAGGAGTGGTTAGCTAAAAAACCGAAACGCGAAGAACGTTTGTCCAAGAGACTTTCTGAAAAACAACTCTACGAACTTGAGCAATCTTATGTAGGCATCAACAATTGGATCAAAAAGATAGGCGAAGCTCCAGTGATCATAGACGAGGCCAAACTCGAGAAGTCTCGTAAGCGCTTGGAACGCTATTACCGCAGACGCGGCTGGTTTAATACCGAGGCCAGCTACACCGTAGACGGCGACAGCACCCAACGCGCCAAAGTAAACTACAAGGTGGTGCGCTATAGACCCTATATAGTCGATTCTATAAAGACACAGATCAGTTCCCCCGTGGTGGATTCCCTGTTCCAGCAGACCAGATCTCAGAGTTTTATCAAGGAGGGAGAACAATACAAGGCCGAGAACTTTGAAAACGAAATAGACCGATTGACCCTGCAATTCCGCAACTCTGGACTTTACGATTTCGACACGGAGTATGTGACCTTTGAGGGCGATACGGTGGACACAGATCACAAGGCGCTTATCACCTATATCATTCCAGACAGAACTATTACCACTCCAGATAGCACCTATACCGAACCTTTTAAATCTTACAACGTAAACAAGGTGCGTATTGTAACCGATTACAGCTATTCAAGACGGGCAGAACAGTTTACAGATAGCGTTAATTATAAAGGATTTGAGCTTTACAGTTTTGATGGGCTCGATTACAAACCCAAGGCCATTACCGATGCCATTTCCATTAGCCCTGGGAAGGTTTTTCGTGATATCGATCGTTCATTGACCTATAACCAGATCAGTGACTTGAATGTGTTCCGCTACCCTACAATTGAATACAGTCCGGACCCGGACGACCCAGAGGGCAACGGACTAATTGCCAACATCTTGCTCTCGCCGCTCAAGAAATACAATTTGGACGTCAACTTTGACGCCTCCACCTCTACGGTTCAAGAATTTGGGGTGGCTTTTAGAACCACCTTCTCTATTCGAAATGTGTTTAAGGGAGCGGAGACCCTTGAGCTTTCTGCACGAGGCAGTTTGGGTTCTTCTCAGGATGCTGCGGATGCGGACCAGCGCTTTTTCAACATCTCTGATGTGGGTGGTAATGCGGCCTTACAGTTTCCGCGAATTCTCTTCCCGCTGAATACAGACAAGATCATTCCTAAATTCATGTCTCCAAAGACACGGATAAGCACAGGGGTAGGATTTCAGAACAATATTGGGCTAGACCGACAAAACTTGAATCTGGCCTTTAATTATCAGTGGGAACCCAGCCCGACCAAGACCTGGAACCTCAGTTTGGCAGATATCCAATATGTGCGCAATCTAAATACGAGTAATTTCTTTAATGTATACCGTAGCTCTTTCGACATAGTGAACGACATAGCTCAGGCCAGTGGATATGTATATGCCGATCCGGAAAACCCGAGTTTGGGTATTCCAGAAGAGATCGATCAGTTTATCAATGATGCCTTAGGAGATAATCCGGACGGCCTGGTTTTTACCCGTGATAATTTAGAGGAACTAGCCAGTGTGGACGAACGTAGAGATCGCTTATCAGAAGACAATCTGATCTTTAGTTCCAGTGTAAGTTGGATCCGCGATTCGCGTGAAGACACTTACGATCTGAGCTTTACCCGCTGGCGATGGAAGTTAGAATCCGCAGGTAACTTCCTTTCTCTGATCACCGACTTGGCCAATACTGAAGTTGCGGAAGATGGAAACCGAAAAGCCTTGGGCGTGGAATTCTCGCAATACGTAAAAGGAGAGCTAGATTTTATACGTCACTGGGAGGTCAACCAGAATGCTGTCCTTGCCGTGCATGCTTTTGGCGGTATTGCTATTCCTTACGGCAACAGCAATAGTATTCCCTTTATTCGTTCTTATTTTGCAGGAGGTGCTAACGACAACCGCGGATGGCGTCCTTTTGATCTTGGACCAGGTAGTAGTGGAAGTCGTCTAGATTTCAACGAAGCCAACTTTAAGCTCGCTTTTAATGCCGAGTATCGCTTTACGCTTCTGGGAGCCTTAAAGGGCGCTTTGTTTGTAGATGCAGGGAATATTTGGAATGTTTTAGATTCACAACAGGACGAGGCCTTTAGATTCTCCGGTTTTAGTGATCTTGGAGAATTGGCTGTAGCCAGTGGTTTTGGGATTCGCTATGACTTCGGATTTTTTGTATTGCGTTTCGACACTGGCTTTAAAACACACAACCCGGCGAGAGACCTTGGAGACCGTTGGTTCAAGGAATACAACTTTGCCAATGCTGTCTTTAATATAGGGGTGAATTATCCGTTCTAAATCCGTCAGCTAAAACGTTAGCGTTGATTCTTACTGCCACCAAGCCCATACCGTATATTTTTTGTTATTTTTGCTACCCTAACCTATACTGAAAAACGTCTTTATGAGTCATTCGATAAAACCGGGCGTAGCTACCGGGAGAGAAGTTCAGGAAATTCACAAACTAGCGAAAGAAAAAGGTTTTGCCATGCCAGCGGTAAACGTGGTAGGCACAAACTCTATCAATACTGTACTGGAAACAGCCGTTGCACTTAATGCTCCGGTTATTATACAGTTCTCTAACGGAGGGGCACAATTCAATGCCGGAAAAGGCCTTTCTAATGAAAATCAAAAATCGGCCATTGCCGGAGGAATCGCCGGAGCCCGACACATACACGAAATGGCAAAAGCTTATGGAGCAACTGTTATCTTGCATACGGATCACTGCGCCAAGAAGTTATTGCCTTGGGTAGACGGCCTTTTGGATGCCAGCGAAGCCCACTACAAGCAATTTGGCACCCCTTTGTACAGCAGCCATATGTTGGATCTGTCGGAAGAGCCAATCGAAGAAAATATCGAGATCTCTAAAAGATACCTAGAGCGCATGAGCAAAATGGGGATGACCTTAGAGATCGAATTGGGAATCACCGGTGGCGAGGAAGACGGCGTGGACAACTCAGATGTTGACTCCTCTAAATTATATACCCAACCAGAAGAAGTAGCTTACGCCTACGAAGAGCTGATGAAAGTTAGCGATCAATTCACGGTTGCTGCTGCTTTTGGAAACGTACACGGGGTATACAAGCCTGGAAACGTAAAACTAACTCCAAAGATCTTAAAGAACTCTCAGGAGTATGTACAAGCGAAATTCGGAACCGGGCACAACCCTGTTGATTTTGTATTCCACGGTGGTAGTGGTTCTACCGTAGAGGAGATCCGCGAAGCTATTGGCTACGGAGTAGTAAAAATGAACATCGACACCGACCTGCAGTTCGCCTTCACAGAAGGTATCCGCGATTATATGACTGGGAATATCGATTATTTGAGAACCCAGATCGGAAACCCAGATGGAGCCGACGTGCCAAATAAAAAGTATTACGATCCACGCAAATGGTTGCGCGAAGGTGAAGTGACTTTCCGCAAGCGTTTGGAGAAAGCTTTCGAAGACCTAAACAACGTAAATACCCTTTAAGACATGGCTTGGTTTAAAAGAACAAAGAAGGGGATCCAAACCCCAACCGAACTCAAGAAAGATGTCCCAAAAGGGCTTTGGTACAAATCACCGACCGGGAAGATCGTAGATGCAGAAGAGTTAGAAAAGAACTTTTACGTGAGCCCAGAAGATGGATATCACGTTCGCATTGGTTCTAAAGAATATTTCGAGATCCTTTTTGACGATAACAAGTTCAAGGAATTGGATAAGAATCTAGTCGCAAAAGATCCGCTGAAATTCGAAGACACTAAAAAATACTCAGACCGTTTGAAAGACGCCCAAGAGAAGACCGGACTTAAAGACGCGGTTCGCACCGCTGTTGGAAAGTCTATGGGAGCAGACTTGGTTATAGCCTGTATGGATTTCCGTTTTATCGGTGGTTCGATGGGATCTGTAGTGGGCGAGAAAATAGCGCGTGCAGCAGATTACAGTCTTAAGAACAACATTCCGTTCTTGATGATCTCTAAATCCGGAGGAGCCCGTATGATGGAGGCTGCCCTTTCGCTAATGCAGTTGGCCAAAACCTCTGCAAAATTGGCGCAGTTGGCAGAAGCAAAGATTCCTTATATCTCTTTGTGTACTGACCCTACTACCGGAGGTACTACCGCATCTTTTGCTATGTTAGGAGACATCAACATTGCAGAACCGGGAGCATTAATTGGTTTCGCTGGCCCACGTGTGGTAAGAGACACTACTGGGAAAGACCTACCAGAAGGATTCCAATCTTCGGAATTTCTATTGGAACACGGTTTCTTAGATTTTATCTCCCACAGAAAAGATCTAAAACGAAACATCAATCTCTATTTGGATTTGATTTTAAATCGTCCGCTAAGAGAAAAGACAGCTTAAGAGAAAGGCACCCATCGGGTGCCTTTTTTATTTACACTATACGGACATCGAATGTCCCGCCTTTGGCGGGATGTATCGAGATGTCATTGACATGACCTAGTCTTTCCTCTTTCTTTTATGTCACTTTTACCATTGCCGTAAAAGTGACCAAAAGGTCTAGCCACTGCGGAATCACTTTTTACTTAGTAAAACCCCTCGTGCTTTCTGAGCCGTGCGCGGCTCTGCCGTCGATGCCTCACTCAAACATCCACTGGATGTTTGGTTTCTTCGAAACATCGTGAGCCAGTGCACGGTCTCGCACCGAACAGCACTCGGTAGTGATGCGCAGCGGCAGGGGTTTAATGGTTATAATTTTGTAGCTTTATAACAGGTAGTGAAGTTTCTATGCTCAAACTCATAAAAAAATAAGAGTTTGAAATTGCAATCGATGACTTTTCGCAGGAACTTTTCGAATATCAGCATGACTAAATTTAGAACGCTTCAAAGGGCTATATTAGAGTAATTGAAATTAATATTAATGGTACAATTATTTCAACAGCACTTCCTAGAAAAAAAGACTTTCCATCTTAATGAGACAGGCATGAAGGCTACGTCAAGCACTTTGTTCAATAGTAGTTCTAACTTTTACCCATTCGAGCTAATTGAAACTAATCATATCCGAAGAGTCTTCAAGTTTGATAAATTCTATGCAGGAATCAGTCTTATATCACTTTTAATTGTAATTCGGAGTATCGTGGCAATTTTAGCAGGTGACTCTAGGTTTTACGAGCCGCTACTTTTTGTTGCTGGAGGCTTCCTTTTGATTTTTGGAACATGGACAATGCTAAGCAAAAAGCATGTTTTGATTATTCCTGTTGACTCTATGGGAGAATTCGAAATGTTTGATAAGAATCCATCAGAAATGGACACCAAAAGTTTTCTTGATAAACTCAAACAAAAGCAACATAAATATTTAAGGACCCGATACGCAGTTATAAATCCTGATCATCCCCAGGTTGAGCAGCTTTGGAATTTAGATATGCTAGTGCTTAAAGAGGTTATCACGAATAAGGAGTATCAGCAATTACGATCCAAACTCTTGGATAATAAGACTGTTGTAAAGGGATTTTCTAAAGACTAAATCTCGAACCCTCCCTTCCTGCGCAGCGCCTTTTATGAGCAAAGACCAAAACCAGAAAGCTCAATAAAACAATTACCCCTTAAAGGGTATAAAACATTGACGCATTGCTATTTACCTTAGCTGTAAATTCAATCGCCATGAGAAAATATATCCTACCACTCGTCTTTTTTTGCTCCATCACAGCCTCTGCTCAGGTCTATTGTTCCTACTCCGGAGGCGGCTGCGCCAATGGCCTATCGCAACCCACGCAATACGCTAGTAATATAGTCTCGAACATTTGCAATATTCTGGGGGTGCGA